>ERZ773103.152-NODE-152-length-71627-cov-7.816576_pt1 | contig 71627 bp, 68 predicted proteins | sample MGYA00511118_ERZ773103 | MGnify/ENA primary metagenome ERZ773103 (study PRJEB29015, sample SAMEA2737821) | human gut metagenome | biome: human gut; feature: human-associated habitat; material: faeces | place: China | collected 2012 ... | reverse complement strand
AAATAAGACAGCTTCACGAAACGATGGAAGCCGCCGTACAGACCGCAGCGGATGCTGAAAAGTGGATTGCCCTAATGAAACAGTATGTCAACCCTGTGGAGCTGACCGCCGAACTTCTGAACACTCTAATTGAAAAAATAACCGTCCACGAAGCTGTCAAGGGCGAGGACGGAAGCCGTGAACAGGAAGTAGAAATCTACTACCGCTTCATCGGCAAAATCGACTGACCTTTCTTTTTTACCAAACAATATCTTTAATTAAGGGAAACGGGATTAAATTTCCCGGATATCGGACTGATGCAGGAACTGGCAGATGTGCTGGGAATTACAGTTCAGAGATTGCTGGGGCTGGAAGAAAATCATCCAAGTGTAGAAGAGACGATGGATGCGGTAACGGTAGTTGCAAAAGGGACAGAGAAAAAAGGAGTGCTGATCCGGGATCTGATACTTTTGACAGGAGTAGCTGTGGTGGATATATTTTTCCTGGGAGGATCCATCATATTCTTTTTGCCGATCATCTGCGCAGTTGTTGGAGTAATACTATATGGAAAAAGAGCTCTTTTGTATAAGATATTCAGTCTGGTGTATTGTCTGCTGCCAATACTGCTTGCCATACATGATATGCTGTCCAGAATAAAAGGAAATGATATTGGTGGGGTTATGGATATATATCCATATATGAGTGTCGTTTACTGGGGGGTAACCGTTGTGGTAATCGTGATCAACCTTGTGCCTGTTTTTCAGAAAAATGCTGTACAAAGTTGACCCAGTAAAAATATTTTTATAAAGAAGTCTTATATAAATGAAAAAAGTTTATAAATAAGGTTCCTGTATGTTGATGTAGTATGTATTTTATATGTGCCCGGTAAATGATATTGTTGATGCAAAGATTAGAATCGTAAAAAGCAACCGTTCAGTTTGTGATAACAACTTTTTCAACAGATTTTTGTCTGATAGAGAACAGAGTGTTATACAAATAAAACGATTGCTTTTTGTTTTTGTTATATTTCTGTAAAAGATAAAATCAACTTCCTTTAAAAAAGTGTCTTGCTTGTATAGGAAGTTTTTTCGTATCTATTTATACCATCAGCTGCTGGCCGGGGAATGAACCCTAGTGTATACACACAATAAAGACAGCCACGATCACTCCGGCCACCAGCACTCCTGCGATGCCATATCCGATCGGCATCCGGTAAGTATCCTCGTTGTAGAGGAACGGGTGCAGCGTTTTTCCGTCTGCATCTTTTTTCTGAACAGGAAGAATACGCAGCGGATTGGCGGCGAAGTTTCGGATCTTTGCCTGGTTTTTTCTACCAATGGATTCCATTTTTAACTGTATGCCGCTGAAGATTCTGGTAAGCAGTCCGATGAATTTTTTAAACGGAACCCGTGCAAACCAGTCAATATCCAGCGTCAGCAGACTGTGCGGTTCCATTTTGCGGATGTACATAAGGAACGCCAGAAGCGCTGCTGGAACCAGTTGCATATATTCCAGAATGTGATGGAACGTATATGGATGATAGTCCATGGCATAAGGCAGCATCCGGTAAGCAAGGTTCGGACAGACGCCAAAGAGGATACAGAGCGCTGCACCGATCACGGCTGCCACATACATATTTTTCGGTACCGGTTTCGGCTGGATATTTTTATCTTTTCCGAAGAAAATGAAATATCCCATTTTGATCGGAATGGACAGGGCGGTACCGATGCTTCCAAGCATCATTAAAAGTTCAACGGAGTGCATGCCAGCTTCTTTGGCTGCTACCATGGACAGTGATTTACAGGTAAATCCTGCAAATGGCGGAAGTCCTGCAATGGACAGGGCTGCGATAAAGAAGCAGATGCATAACAGAGGCATTTTTTTCGCCAGACCGCCTAGTTGGTTGATCTTGCGGATGCCGGTGGCTGTAATGATGATTCCTGCACACATGAAGAGCAGGGATTTGTACAGCACATTGGAAAATGCCAGTGCAGAAGCTCCGTTGATAGCAAGATGGGTACCGATACCTACATCAGCGACCATAAATCCAAGCTGACTGATAATGTGATAGGATAACAGTCTGCGGATATCATTTTCCATCAGGGCGAAGCATGCTCCATACAGGATCATGAGGATGCCAAGCCAGATCAGCATCTGGGAACCGGCAAAGACGCGGATCAGACAGAGAACCGTGATCTTAGTTGTAATAGAGCTTAAGTATACGCCGCCTGTAATAGTGCTTTCCGGATAAGCATCCGGAACCCATGCATGGAGCGGAACGATGGCTGCATTGATGGCCATTCCAAGGAAGATCAGCCAGAATGCGGCATCGTGAGGTCCGTCTGTCAGACAGGAGATCAGCGTCTGTCCGTCTGATACTTTCAGCAGGATGCCGAAAAGCAGCAGGTTACCGCCAAGCATATGCATCAGAAGATAGCGGAAACCGGCACGGTTGGAGGCACGGGTATGGTTTGCCCAGATCAGGAACAGGGAAGTGATGGCCATCAGTTCCCAGAAAAAGATCAGGGTCAGCCAGCCGGCAGCCAGTGTGACACATAGGGCGCTTCCAGCGTATCCCATGGAGGCGAATGCCTCCAGCCGGCTTTCGTTATGCATGGCATAGATGCCGGCTACCAGAGCCAGCACGGAAAATACGAACAGAAAGATATAATTTTCTCTGGTAACTTCCAGATAGTGGAACACATGCCAGCTGAAAATCGTTGTATTCTGAACAGTTCCGACTGTCAGCTGTGCAGACAGGATGCAGGCAAATGCAGGCCCGGCCACCAGCAGGATGTTACGGATCTTTTTTGGTACAATGCTTGCTGCAAGACCGCAGACAATGAGAAAAATACCGGGATGTATATTAAGATTCATCATTACCTCCGTAATAATCTTCTGATTTTTGGAGCAGTGGCGCAAGGATTCGTTTAGATACCAGGATCAGGATCCAGGCACCCACGAAACCAAACAGAATATAGAAACCGACCTCATGAGGTCCGCTTATGAGCAGCTGAAGGATCAGGGAAAGGATCAGAATCCCCAGGATAATCCCATAGGCTGTTTTTTTCTTACGATTCATAATATGATCTCCTCTCATCAGTGCATGATGGCGTTTGCGGCTGTTTTTGCAATGTCAAACAGGTGCAGACCAAAGTTCGGGAACATTCCAAGGATGATGACCAGTACTGCGGTAATGCAGATAGGAATCAGCATCCGAAGATCAGCCTCTTTAAACCGGGTAAAATCGCCGGATTCATTTTTACTGAAAAAGGCAATATAAGTGACTGGAAGCAGGTAGGCGATGCCGAGCATGGAGCTTACCAGCAGGATTACGATATAAACCGGCTGATGGATGGAAAGCGCACCCAGAGCCAGATTCCATTTACTTTGGAACCCTACCGTCAGCGGCAATCCTACGATACCGAGAGCGGCAATCGTATAACATCCCATCGTGATCGGCATTTGCCGTCCGATGCCCCGCATTTCGCTGACATTATTTTTATGAGTCGTTACGATGATGGCGCCTGCGCACATAAACAGTGTAATCTTCATGACTGCATGTGCCACAATATGGAACATGGCGCCGGTCAGGCTGGCTGCAGATAACATGGATGTTCCAAGGATCACATAGGACAGCTGTCCGACTGTAGAATAAGCAAGTCGGCGTTTCAGGTTGTCCTGACCAAGGGCGATCAGGGAAGCGCAGATGATGGTAAATACGGATATGATTCCCATAATCTGGTTTGCAGGAAGATCAGCCAGAAGCGTCGGTCCGTAGACATAGCACATGATGCGGATACAGCAAAAAGCGCCGGCTTTTACGACTGCTACAGCATGCAGCAGGGCACTGACCGGGGTAGGAGCAACCATGGCAGACGGCAGCCAGCCGTGAAATGGCATCATACCGGCTTTGACGGCTCCGGCTCCGATCAGCATAAAGAATACAAGCATCAGGATCCCCGGGGAAATATTGTAGTTTTGTAAAAACCCCCCCGGCTGAAAGGTCAGCGTACCGCAGATACAGTACACTGCTATGATGCCGGCCAGAAAGATCTGTCCCGGGATCAGTGTATAGATCAGATATTTACGGCCGGAGTATTTAGCCTGCGCGCTTCTCTCATGGAAGACCAGAGGCCAGGTGGCGATGGTCAGCATCTCAAAGAAGATAAAAAATGTCAGCAGGTTGTCTGCAAATGCAATACCGAAGGCGGAGCAGATGCAGATAGCAAAAAAAGTATAAAATCCGGTTTGATTTTTTTCATGATGTCCCCGCATGTAACCGATGGCATAGAAGATGACCACCAGATAAAGAAACGAGGAGACACAGGCAAACAGGATGCCTGCGAGATCCGTGCGCAGAGTCAGGCTCAGCGTGTCTGTGATCTTACATAGCGTCCAGGAAAATTCTTTTCCGCTGCGGACATCGGGAACCATGGAAAATACCAGAATGACAGAGGCGAGGGCTCCGCCGATGCTGAAAGCTTCCCGAAGGTTCGGATGTTTCCCGGAATTTAAGATTAGTATTGCGGCAATCAGAGGGAATGCCACGACCAGTAACGGCCGGATGTCAGTGATTATCATGAGAATACCCCCTGTAACGTCGGCTGAATGATATGAGTTACAATATTGCTGTTTAAAAATCCCATGGCAAGAATGCCGATACCAAAAGCAGCCACCGGGATCAGGATCGTCAGTGGAAGCTCGCCGTGTTTCGGAAGAGTATTCTTTTCTTTCAAACCGGAAGCCGGAGAGATAAAGATATGCTCCAGAACACGCAGGAAATAAAAGGCGTTCAGCAGTGAGCTTGCCATCAGTACGATGACGTATGCGATGTCATGATTTTCCATAGCGCCAAGCATCAGATACCATTTGCTGAAAAATCCACCAGCAGGCGGGATTCCTATCATGGAAAGGGATGCAATGACCAGCGTAAAACAGGTCAGAGGCATTTTCTTATGGAGCTGACCGAACTGTCTGATATCCACGATTCCAAAACGGTACTGGATTGCTCCGATTACAAAGAACAGGCCGCCTTTCATAAAGATATGGTTCAGGATGTGCAGGTAACTGCCTGCTACTCCGTAATAATTTCCGATACCGATGCCAAGGGCGATATAGCCAAGCTGAGCAATACTGGAGTAAGCCAGCATACGGCGGAAATCCGTCTGGGTCAGCGCCATGATGGAGCCGATGATCATTCCAACGGCGCCAAGGATTCCGATGATCAGCAGCGTATTGTCAATGATCCAGTGATGGATGCCGAACAGGAAGAAGAAAAAGCGGATCATGGCAAATGCAGGCACTTTACTCATAGCGCCGGAGATCAGTGGAGAAGCTCCGGGATGGGTAAAGGAGTATGCGTCCGGCTGCCAGATATGGAAAGGGAAAATGGACATTTTGATGCCAAATGCCGCTACCAGGGAAGCACAGACGAGAAGCATCAGAGGAGAATCAAGCTGCCCCTGAAGCTGTAAAGCCATATCGGCCATATTTAATGTTCCTGTCATGGAATACAGGATTCCAACTGCGATCAGGTAAAAGGAAGCACCCACCGTTCCTACCAGCAGATAACGGAATGCGGCAAGGATGGATTTTCCACCGCCAAGTGCCACAAGACCATAGCAGGAGATGGAAGCGACTTCCAGGAAAACGTATAAGTTGAAAACGTCGCCGGTCAGGGTCATGCCACACAATCCTACAGTCAGAAGACCGATCAGTGTGAAAAATCCACCGGTCTGGATCCAGCGTTTATTCTGGAGAAAATTCCCGCAGTAAACGGAAGTGCACAATGCGATAAATGTAATAAAAAGCACTAGAAGCGCATTTAACGGGTCAATCACAAATTCGATGCCAAGAGGCGGTTCCCAGTTGCCCATATAGTAATGGATCTGTCCGGATGAAGCAGACAGCACCTGGCAGAGAAGCCCGATGGCGCATAAAAAGGATGCTGCCAGTGATGCGATCACGAGGATCCGTCCCAGTTGTTTCCACAGCTTGCTTAAGATCGGACTCAGCAGGGAAGCAGAGAGGGGAAGGATGATCAGCAGCACAGGCAGATGATGTATTAGATTCATATGTATGGTTACCTCCGTAAGATATCATCTTCTTCTACAGAACCGAAGGTTTCCTTCAGACGCATCAGAAGTGCCAGAGCCACGCCTGTTGTGCCGAGACTTACTACGATGGCAGTCAGCATAAGAGCATGCGGAATCGGGTTGATATAATCCTTTGCCGCTTTGAGAATGCCATCCAGTACCGGGATCTGTGCGCCGGTCTTCTGGGCAAAACAGAGGAAAAATAAGATAACAGCGATCTGCATGACATTCATGCACATCAGTTTCTTCATATAGTTTTTACAGGTGATCATTCCGAAGATTCCAAGGAAAAACAGAATGAAGACCAGACAGTAGATGCCCCGTTGGGCGAGAAAGTTATTTAATGCATCAATCATTTTTTTCTTTACGCTCCTCTCCTCGCAGCAATGCCTCCAGGATCGCTACGATGGTCATCATAACGCAGACGGTAACGCCGGCTTCAATCAGGGAAATGCCGGCCTCGTGTAATTTTTCATATTCCATGTGAGCAAAAGGCAGATAGCCGTATTCCAGAAATTGTCCGCCGTTCAGCATTGTCAGCCATCCCATAAGACAATAAAAGAATGCTCCGATACCAGCAATAGATGCGGCAAGCGCGCCTTTGATCCGGTAGGATGCGGCTTTTCCTTTGACCAGACGGGCGCAGATGATGCCGAGGGCAAGTACTGCACCGGCCTGAAATCCGCCGCCGGGACCGCTTTCTCCGGCTGCAAATACATAGACGGCATACATCATGGAAAAAGGCACGATGAGACGGACAGAGACGTTTAGAATGGTTCCGCCGAAACGTTTTTTCATTCGTTGGTTCCTCCTTTTTCTTTTGATGATTTTTTCTGTTTTTTATCAATCAGGATCAGTGTAACGACCAGACCGGATACGAACATAACAGATGTTTCAAACAGGGTGTCAAATCCACGGTAGTCAGCCAGCGTACCGGATACGATATTGTCAGATCCGGTATCATGTTTGCAGTGTTCGATATAATAATCCGACACATGGGCATTTGCCGGCGCATTGGCATCTCCGATAACAGGGAGATATTTACTGCAGAAGCAGAATGCGGCGGTCATGAATGCCAGCAGGATAAAGGTAAACACTTTGAATTTGCGGATATTTCGTTCAGGTCTGCACGTACGGTCTACTTTCTTTAGCGCGATGGCAAAAAATACAGTGGACATGGTACCGATTACAGCCTCTGTAAAGGCCACGTCCGGCGAACCGAAGATCAGATAGGTCAGCACAGCACAGAAACTGAATGCGCAGAAAAGTACCGTGCAGGCAAACAAATCCAGGTTAAAGATGACGGCTAGAGTAACCAGGATCAGAAAGAGCAGAAGCACAGCTTCAATGATCAGAATCTGCATGAGTAGCCTCCTTTCCGGAAATGCCTGCCATCGGGAATCCAATCTGATATGCGGAACGCGCCAGGATATGGCTGCCGATCGGATTACAGATACAGAGAATTAAAAATAAGATTACGATCTTAATGGATAAAATGGTAAAACCGGACTGAATGATAAAGCCGACACACATAAAGAGCATGGCCATTGTTTCGCTGTTTCCTGCTGTATGGCAGCGACTGTAAAAGTCCGGAAGGCGATACAGACCGATGGTTGTAGTCAGGCAGAAGAACAGTCCGATACACAGACAGACGATTGAAATGATATCACGAATCTCCAGCATTCTTTTTCCTCCCAACGTATTTTGCTACAACGATATTAGTTACAAATCCCAGAATACTGTAAGCGATGGCGATATCGATAAACATTTCCGGGCGGCCGTCCAGAAAGCCATATACAAGGATCATGATCAGCACGTTGGCGCTGATCACAGATAAGCCGTTCATACGGTCAAACACGGAAGGACCTTTGATCATTTTTACGATCATGAGCAGTATAAAGATCAGTTGTACTGCAAGGATGATCAGATATAGGGTGCGCAAGATAAAACCTCCTGTAAATAAGTGAAATTAACAGTCTTTAGAATCCAGGATATGAAAATCCGTATTTTCATGAAATAAAGCTGCTATTTTTTTTACCATGCCTCCCTGACGGATGCCTTCTGCGGCAGTCGGGGTCAGGGCATGGATCACATAGACATTTTCAGCATCCGAATCCAGTGTGATGGTTCCAGGTGTCAGCGTGATAGAATTTGCCAGCATGGCAATGGCCAGCGGATTGTCGAAGTGAACCTGAAAACGGATCAGCTCCGGTTTGATCGGCAGTTCCTTTTTCCATACCGTTTTTGCAACATCCATATTTGACAGAATTAGTTCTTTTAAAAGCCAGAACACATAAGCAATCAAAGGAACGATCCTGACATCCAGCATAAAATAATGTTTTGTCCGGGAACGGTTTGGGATGGTAAAAAGGGGCATACAGATCCAGGCTACAATAAAAGAGGCTGCTCCGCCGATAATCAGAAATTTCAGATGCAGAGAGCCGGTTATCAGAAGCCAGAATACAAACAGATAACAGACGAACCTGATATAGTGCGAATGATAATTTCCCACTATATCCGGAAATTTAAAAAAAAGTTTTTTCCTCATAGATTTCCCCCAATAAAAAGTTATAGATTAATAATATTTTCTTATAATAAAAATCAGTATATAGTATATACTATATATTTACCATACAGCCAATAGATTTTTAATGGAAAATGTTGTTTTAAATGAAGTACTGTAAAGATGTATTGGAAAAAATGCAAAATTTTGTAAAAATGCAATACATAATAACATGTTAAAAGAAAAATGCGACAGTATAACTATTGAAAAACAGGGAAGATGTGATTTAAAATACAGGTAGATGAAAAAGCAATAAGATAAATATCTGAAACGTTTGGTTAATGCCATTCAAAAATCTTTGGTATATGCGATTTCCTGAATGATGAATGAAAAATCTGGCGCATATATTTATGAAAAGGAGAGCGCTTATGAAGACAGATGAAAAAACTGAGTGGAAACAGGATATGAAGACGTTGATCGTAGTATGTCTGGCTTCTGTATTGATGGCGGTAAACATTAAGACTTTTGTAAGAGCCGGGGATCTGTATCCGGGTGGTGTGACGGGATTGTCACTGCTGGTACAGAGAGGAGCACAGATGTTTGCCGGGATAAGCCTGCCATATACATTGATCAATGTGGTGTTGAATGCGATACCTGTCTATATCGGATTCCGTTTTATTGGAAAAAAGTTTACGCTGTATTCCTGTGTATGCATTGTACTGACCAGTGTGCTGACAGATGTGATCCCTGGAATCGCTATTACATCCGATGTACTGCTGATCAGTATCTTTGGAGGCATTATGAATGGTTTTGCCATCAGTCTGTGTCTTTTAGTGGGGGCGACCAGCGGCGGTACGGATTTTATCTCTATTTACCTGTCAGAGAAAAAGGGAATGGATACATGGAATCTCATTCTTGCATTTAATGCAGTAATCCTTGTGGTGGCAGGTTTTATGTTTGGATGGGACAAAGCTCTGTATTCCATTATCTTTCAGTTCGCTTCCACACAGATGCTGCATATGCTGTATAAAAAATATCAGCAGGAAACATTTTTTATTGTTACGGATCATGGGGAAGCGGTTTATCATGCAATCGCCAAAACGACAAATCATGGAGCGACAATATTGGATGGGGAGGGACCTTATGAGCATAAGGAACGCCAGGTCGTCTATTCAGTTGTATCCAGCGCTCAGAGTAAAACGGTAAGAAAGGCGGTAAAAGAAGCAGATCCGAATGCATTTATCAATGCAATCAAAACAGAACGTCTGATGGGACGGTTTTATTATAAACCAAACAGATAAAGTGTTGGCGGTTTTGATGATTGACTTTTCAGGGGGCATCCTGTATAGTTAATCTGTCTTTTGCGGTATCTGACAGACAGATACTTATACGAAGAAAGAGGGCAGTTTTTGACAAAATATGGACAGACAACGTTTGAAAAATAAAGCTGCCGCAAAATATCCACTGTCTGATTTGATGAATTGGATAGAAGATTGAAAAGATATATTAAAAAAACACCATTATAATAGGTAGAAACAGATTACGGGAGGAAGAAAAAATGATGTTTTCAACACCATCTGCTTGTATTGAAGCTGACAAAGACAAAGTAGCAAAGGTTGTTCTGATGCCGGGAGATCCACTGCGTGCAAAATATATTGCTGAAACTTATCTGGAGAATCCGGAACTTTTTAACACAGTTCGTAACATGTACGGTTATACCGGTACTTACAAAGGTAAAAAGATCTCTGTTATGGGAAGCGGAATGGGTGTTCCGTCCATGACACTGTATGCACATGAGTTATACAACTTCTTTGATGTGGACTCTATTATCCGTGTAGGTTCTGCTGGAGCGCTGAGAGACGAGCTGAAAGTTCGTGATGTTGTTATCGCTATGAGTGCATCTACTAACTCAAACTATGCTGCACAGTATGGTTTTACCGGAATCCTTGCACCGACAGCTGATTATGATCTGCTCAGCGATGCCGTAGATAGCTGCAAAGAGAGAAATGCAAGTGTTCGTGTAGGCAATGTATTTACTACAGATGTATTCTACAATGCAGAGACTACGATTCCGCAGAAAGCAAGAGATATGGGTATGATGTGTGTAGAGATGGAGACCGCTGGTCTGTATCTGGAAGCAACTGCTTCTCACAAAAAAGCGCTGAGCATCCTTTCTATCTCCGATCATATGTTCCGTAAAGAGGAACTGACAGCTCTGGAGAGACAGGAATCCTTTAACGAGATGATGGAGATTGCTCTTGAGACAGCTTGGAAGAGCCTTCAGTAAAAGAAGAGAGCGTATCTGGAGAAATAGAAAAAGGACAGCAGCAACGATCAAATGAAATGAGGTCGTTGCTGCTGTCCTTTTTGTAAAAATAATTTTAGTGATGACAGGTGTGATCTGCACCGTGGTGGCTGCACTGAATATTTGGATTGTAATCCAGTTTGTCTGTCAGAAATGCTGCAACCGCATCATCTGCGGAACCTGTTACACCGCCATAAAGTTTGATGCCGGCTTCTGCAAGGGCAGTCTGTGCACCGCCGCCGATGCCGCCGCAGATCAGGGCATCTACATTTGCATTTCTAAGAAATCCACCAAGGGCGCCGTGTCCCTGACCGTTTGTGTCTAATACTTCTGTGTTTGTGATCTGTCCGTTTTCGATATCATATACTTTAAACTGCTGTGTATGACCGAAATGCTGGAAGATCTGTCCGTTTTCATAAGTGACTGCAATTCTCATTGTGTTTGCTCCTTTCACTGGCAGGGTAACAGCAGGGAAATTCGTTGTCTGGGTTGGAGTGCATGTTCTGTGGCAGCAGAACGATGCGGTACCATCACACAGACGGTAATTGCCACCGGCAATCTGCAACGGCTTCCCATTTACGATGCTGTCTGCAATCTTATACCTTGCCGTTTCATATAGCTCTGTTACGGTTGTGCGGGAAATATCCATTTGTTCTGCACACTGCGCATGTGTGCATTTCTCCAGATCAATCAGACGGATCGCTTCATATTCATCAAGAGTAAGAATAATGGTTTCTCCCGATGCGATACCGCCGGGTAAAAACTGATCATAAGCCGGTTCTGTGCAGATACGCCGGCATTTTGTAGGTCTGGCCATGGAAATACCTCACTTTCGTTATCGACATATGTCGATAATTAATATAACATAGGAGAGAGAAAAAGGCAAGCAGATTCGATTTTTATAACGTAAAAAAAGACATTCTATAGAATGTCTTTTTAAGAGCGCGAGACGGTGCAGTTGGTCCAGTGGACCAACGCTTTGCACGGACCGAAGAGGGCTTTATGTCCTCTGAGACACTCGAACTTCGAGCCCTGCCGGGGTTCGATTTAATAAAAAAGAGATATCCGATTGGATATCTCTTTTTTATTAAAGAAAGCGCGAGACGGGACTCGAACCCGCGACCCCGACCTTGGCAAGGTCGTGCTCCACCAACTGAGCCACTCGCGCATATCTGTTATTTGTTTATTGTGCTCTCAAGCACAAGTAGTACTATACAGGAATCTATTGAGAATGTCAATTTATTTTTAAGAAAAAAATAAAGTTGCAAAATTTTCACTAAAGTCTGACAATTCAAAAAACAAATGCATTAGTTGAAACAGGAACCTGTGTTTGTTATAATGCAAGAGGTGCTACTTCACATAGACGTGATTGACGGTTCGCTTTTGCGGAGAACACAGTGTCAAATACATCCTGACAGGGAGAAGGAATTATGTCTGATTTTATTTTAGAAAATTATATAAACAAAGGAATTTAGGAGAAACCAAGGATGACAGCAATCCTAATTATACTTATCGTGATCGTAGTGATCCTGTTCATTGCTTATCCGCTGGCTCTGCGTCCAAACACTAGACGCAGGGAGCAGATGCAGCCTTTTGAAAAAGTAATGATCGCTCATCGGGGATTTTTTGATAATGAAACAGAATATCCGGAGAATTCACTGCCGGCATTCCAACGGGCTGTGGAAGCCGGATATGGCATTGAACTGGATGTACAGCTGACAACAGATGAGAAACTGGTTGTCTTTCATGATGCATCTTTAAAACGAATGTGTGGGATTGACCGGAAAGTGACGGAATGCAGTTATGTAGAACTGCAACAGTATACGCTGGCGAATTCGTCACAAAAGATTCCGATGTTAGATGAAGTGCTTTCTGTTATAGATGGCAGAGCACCGCTTATCGTAGAAATAAAACCGGAAGGAAACTGTATCCGGACAGCAGAGCTTTTGAATGCACGAATGACGGATTATGACGGAATCTACTGTATAGAATCTTTCCATCCGTTGGTGGTGGCATGGTATTACCGACATCAGCCAGAAGTGATAAGAGGGCAACTCTCGTCAAATTTTATGAAGGAAAATGAAGGATTGAACTGTCTGGTTCGTTTTTTGATGTCAAATCTGTTGTTGAATTTTTTCACAAAACCAGATTTTATTGCCTATAATCACAAGTATAGTGACCAGACTTCCTATCGCTTATGTCGGAAACTGTATCAGGTGGAAAATGCAGCATGGACGATAAAATCTCAGGCGGAGCTGGAGCGTGCAAGGGAAAATTTCCAAATCTTCATATTTGACAGTTTCATTCCAAAAGAATAAAAATCCAAATTATACATAGCAGAAGTACAGAAAAAAGTAATACAATATAAAATAGAGCGTAAGTAAAACAGAATATGGAGAACATCAGCAGCAGTGATGATCTTATAACCCGAACGACAAATATCCCCAGATGGATAGAAAACGTTTGTGACAGGATATAAGATCATTACTGTTTTTGGTTTTATAAAAGTAGTATGTTCACTTACTGTGTTAGTAAATATTACGATAAATATAAAGCATCTGCTGGTCACGTTATTAAACGTGAAAATAATTGTAAATATCAGCGAAGCTTGATTTCATGAGAGAAAGTAATATTTTCATAAAAACAGAGCAGACTATAACAGAGTTTCGACCGATATCGAAAAAAGAAAATGCATAAAACTGGGAAAATAAAAGCCAATAAAATGAATGAAGATGACTGATAATGAATGATTGTGAAAGATGTATAAAAAAATAAGAAAAATTTGTGAACTAATACGATTGAAAATGACTGAATGTGATTGTAAAATAACAGCATAAGAAAGAGAGAAAACAAACACAAGCAGGAGGTGTAATACAAATGATCTATACGGTTACGTTTAACCCGTCACTGGACTACATCGTATCTGTTCCGGGATTTGAACTGGGGAAGACGAATCGGACCGCTTCCGAACAGATGCTTCCGGGAGGCAAGGGAATCAACGTATCAACGGTTTTGTGGAATCTGGGAATACCAAGTACAGCACTTGGATTTATGGCAGGATTTACCGGGGATGAGATCCGAAGAAAGATCCGGGAACTTGGATTTGGATGTGATTTTATTCCGGTAGAAGAAGGATTTTCCAGAATCAACCTGAAGTTGAAGGATTTTGACGGAACAGAGATCAATGGTCAGGGACCGGCGGTTGGAGAAGCAGAGATCGCTCAGCTGATGCAGCAGTTAGATCAGCTGACCGCCGGAGATGTTCTTGTTCTGGCAGGAAGCGTACCAGCCAGCATACCGGATTCCATTTACAGAGATATCATGGAGCGTCTGTCCGGCAGAGGGATTGAATTCGTGGTAGATGCCACAAAAGATCTGCTGCTGAACGTACTGGAGTTTCATCCATTCCTGATCAAGCCGAACAATCATGAGCTGGGCGATATTTTCCATGCTGAGATCAGGTCAAAAGAAGAAGCTGTTCCTTATGCTGAGAAGCTGCAGGAGATGGGGGCGAGAAATGTTCTGGTTTCCATGGCTGGAGAAGGAGCCATGATCTTGACGGAGACAAAAGAATTTTATCAGCTGGATGCGCCGAAAGGAACACTGATCAATGCCGTAGGCGCCGGAGATTCCATGGTAGCCGGATTTATTGGTGGTTGGGAAGAGAAAAAAGATTATCTTCACGCTTTTAAAATGGGAGTTTCAGCCGGAAGTGCAAGCGCATTTTCAGAACTTCTGGCAACAAAGGAAGAGATTATAGATATCTATAAGTCATTGGTTTTATAGAAGAAAAACCGACAGGGTATCAGAGCCTGACATTTTTAAACAGGAATTTTTTGATATTTTACCTATCATTATAGCAAAAAGGATTTACGACAGAAAACGGAAACACATAAAAATTGTTACTGAAGTTTCGTGGTAACGGGAGTTATAAAATACCGGAATAGATCTGGTGGAAGAGAGGAAAATGATGAGAATTACAGATTTGCTGGATAAGAGAAGCATTTCTCTTGATGGAAGACCGAGTTCCAAATCCGAAGCATTGGATCAGGTTGTAGCACTCATGGTAAAAAGTGAGAAGATTAGTGATGAGGAAGCATACAGAAAACAGGTGTATCTGAGAGAAGAAGAGAGCACGACAGGAATTGGCGAAGGCATTGCCATTCCTCATGGAAAATGTGATGCAGTCCTGAAACCGGGACTGGCAGCGATGGTTGTAAAAGATGGCGTTGAGTTTGATTCGCTGGATGGCGAGCCGGTCAATCTGATCTTTCTGATTGCAGCACCGAATACAGAAGACAATGTGCATCTGGATGTGCTAAGCAAGCTTTCCATGCTTCTGATGGATGAAGATTTTGTAGAGAATCTGAAAAATGCAGAAACTGTAGATGAATTTTTGAAGATTATAGATGCTGCAGATGATGAAAAACCGGATCTGAACGATCAGCTTGCGGCGCAGGCAGATACACAAGTTGCAGCAGATGCCTGCAAGATTCTGGCAGTTACTTCATGTCCGACCGGAATCGCACATACCTATATGGCAGCAGAAGGACTGGAAAAAGCAGCCAGAGAAAAACATTGTCACATTAAAGTAGAGACACGAGGCTCCGGTGGTGCAAAAAATGTGCTGACAGAGCAGGAAATCCGGGAAGCAGACTGTATTATCGTAGCAGCAGATGCCCAGGTTCCGATGGATCGTTTCCACGGGAAAAAGCTCATCGAATGTCAGGTATCAGACGGTATCAGTAAAGCAGATCAGCTCATCGAGCGGGCAATGAACGGAGATGCACCGGTGTATCAGGCTGGGAATCCTTCTGCAGCATCCTCTCAGAAAAACAGTTCCGGCGGAATCGGTCATAAGCTGTATGTGCATCTGATGAACGGTGTTTCCCATATGCTTCCGTTCGTCGTTGGCGGTGGTATTCTCATTGCACTGGCATTTCTGATTGATGGATTTAATGTAGATATCAACTCTCTGTCAGCAGAGGCGAAAAGCGCATTTGGTTCCATTACGCCGGTGGCAGCAACGCTGAAAAGCATCGGCGGAGTAGCATTTGGATTTATGCTCCCGGTACTGGCTGGATTTATTGCCATGAGTATAGGTGACAGACCGGCATTAGCGGTTGGTTTTGTCGGCGGTATGATTGCGGCAAGTGGAAAATCCGGATTCCTCGGAGCGCTGGCAGCTGGATTTATCGCAGGTTATCTGGTCGTTTTATTAAGAAAAGCATTTGCAAAACTTCCAGAGGCACTGGAGAAGATCGCACCGGTATTGCTGTATCCATTGCTTGGTATATTGGGCATCGGACTAATCATGATGTTCTGTATCGAACCGCCGATCGGAGCTTTAAACACTGCTTTGAATACAGGATTGACCAGCATGGGCGGAACAAGTAAAATATTGTTAGGAATTGTTGTCGCTGGAATGATGTCCATCGATATGGGTGGTCCGTTCAACAAAGCAGCTTATGTATTTGGTACCGCATCTATTGCGGCAGGAAATTATGACATTATGGCAGCCGTTATGATCGGTGGTATGGTACCTCCGTGCGCCATTGCACTTTCCACACTGCTGTTCAAAAACAAATGGACAAAAGCAGAGCGCGAATCCGGTCCGGTCAACTTTATCATGGGACTGGCATTCATCACAGAAGGTGCTATCCCTTACGCAGCATCTGATCCGACCCGTGTATTACCGGCCTGCGTGATCGGTTCCGGAATATCCGGTGCGCTTTCCATGGCATTCGGATGTACTCTGATGGCTCCACACGGAGGAATCTTTGTATTCCCGGTTGTAGATCATACAGTGATGTATCTGATCGCATTGGCAGTGGGAATTATCGTAGGCGCTGTATTGCTGGGACTTTTCAAAAAGAAAGTTGCGGTTGCTTAATGTTTCAAAGAAGTACAGCAAGCGTTTCAGAAAAAGATTAAAAACAAAAGGATAAAAAATACCGGAGGTGTTCCTGTCAGCGAAACCAGAAAAGGTTTGTAATAAAAGGCAGGATCACTTCCATAAAGAAGAAATCCATATTATTACATTTAAACACGAAAAAAGCAGGAGGAAACGAAAATGAAAGAATTTACTTATGTGATTACAGATGACCAGGGAATCCATGCACGTCCGGCAGGAGAGTTTGTAAAACTTGCAAAAACATTTGCATCTGATGTACAGATCGGAAAAGCAGGAAAATTTGTAAATGCAAAAAAACCGATCGGCGTTATGAGTCTTGGTATTAAAAAAGGCGAGGAAGCAGCCATCAAAGTAGAGGGCGAAGATGAAGAGGCAGCAGCTGCAGCACTGGAAAGCTTTCTGAAAGAGAATCTGTAAGGAAATGACAGCAGTCCCTGGATTTGAAAGATCAGAAAAAGTCAGCAGGAAAGAGTAACATATGTGTGCTGAACGGAAGTCTGGAGGACTGATCGTGCAATAAAAATGAATGAGCGGGCAGTACAGATGGCAAGTATTTACTGACAGATTGGCTGCTTTGATTCGGAGGGAAGCCATACACAAAGGAAACGGAGCAGAGGCCGCAGACGTGTATGGCTCCTTTTGCATCAGAAGAAAACAGAAAAGATAATTTTTTCGAAATGAGGATGCCGTATCAGCAGAATAACGGAATGAAAAGTCGGGATTATAAAAATTTCAGGGAATTGTTTCGATAAAAGGAGAATATGTCATGAAAGTATATCAGGGAAAAAGTGTTTTTGGCGGAATCGCCATTGGAAAAATACAGGTCTGGAAAAAAGGCGAACAGCAGGTAAAGCGTTACAAAGTGGAAGACCTGAACGGAGAAGTAGCACGTTTTCAGACTGCAAAAGATGAAGCAGTAGAGCAGCTTGGAGCTTTATATGAAAAAGCGCTGAAAGAAGTTGGTGAGGCAAGTGCGGCGATTTTTGAAGTGCATCAGATGCTTCTGGAAGATGATGATTATATCGAATCTGTGGAAAATATTATCCGTACACAGGAAGTAAATGCAGAGTATGCCCTGGCTGCCACCGGAGATAATTTTGCAAATATGTTTGCTGCTATGGATGATGAGTATATGCGGGAACGGGCTGCTGACTTTAAAGATATCACAGAGCGTGTTATCACGATCCTAAATGGTGGCAGTCAGCAGCAGATGGATGCTTCTGAACCGACGATCATCATTGCGGATGACCTGGCGCCAAGTGAGACTGTCCAGATGGATAAGGACAAAGTATTGTCTTTTGTAACAGTACATGGCTCCCTGAATTCTCATACGGCGATCCTTGCAAGGACAATGGGCATACCGGCACTGATCGGTACGCTGGAACTTCATCTTGACGAGTCTTTAAATGGCGCAATGGCAGTAGTTGATGGCAATGATGGATGTGTCTATATAGACCCGGATGAAGAGACACTCGTTCAGATGCAGGAAAAGCTGAAAGCAGATAAAGAGCAGAAGGAACTGCTTCAGACTTTGAAAGGCGAGAAGAGTGTGACTCTGGATGGCAAAAATGTCATGACTTATGCTAATATTGGAGATGTCAAAGATCTTGCCAAAGTTTTGCAGAACGGCGCAGAGGGAATCGGTCTTTTCCGAAGCGAATTTCTGTATCTGGAGAAAGAAACCTATCCGACAGAGGAAGAACAGTTTTTTGTATATAAGACCGTAGCAGAGACAATGGCCGGAAAACGTGTTATCATTCGTACACTGGATATCGGTGCTGATAAACAGGCAGATTATTTTGCATTGGACAAAGAGGAAAATCCGGCAATGGGACTTCGGGCAATCCGTATCTGCCTGACTCGTCCGGAGATCTTTAAAACACAGCTTCGCGCATTGTTCCGTGCAAGTGCTTTTGGCAAGATCGCGATTATGTATCCGATGATCACATCCGTCAAAGAAGTGCGTCAGATCCGCGAGATCGTTGCAGAAGTGAAAAAAGAACTGGACGATGCAAATATTGCTTACGGAGAAGTGGAGCAGGGTATCATGATTGAGACGCCGGCGGCTGTCATGATCAGTGACCTTCTGGCAGAAGAGGTAGACTTTTTCAGTATTGGAACTAACGACTTGACCCAGTATACGCTGGCAATCGACCGCCAGAATCAGACTCTGGATGAGTTCTATGATGCGCATCATACAGCAGTGCTGCGCATGATCAATCAGACGGTTCAGAATGCGCACAAGGCTGGCATCTGGTGCGGAATCTGCGGAGAACTGGGTGCGGATCAGGCACTGACAAAACTGTTCCTTTCTATGGGGATCGATGAGCTTTCTGTATCACCGGGAAGCGTGCTTCCGGTAAGAAAGATTGTTCGTGATACCAATGTTGCGGAGGAAAAAGAGCAGGTACTGGCACAGTGGTTATAAAAACAACTGATCTGCATGAGAAAAATAAAAGAATATCATAAATATAGCCACCAGTCTTTTATGAAAAGAAGATAACAGTAAGAGTAGTTTTTACAGGAAAGAGAGTAGAAATATGCTGACAGAGACAAGGCAGGAAGAAATATTACGGATTCTGGAAGAACAGGGAAGTGTAACAGTACAGGAACTGAAACAGCAGTTTGGCGCTTCAGAATCCACGATTCGACGAGATTTGAATGTGATGGATCAGCGGGGAGAGCTGGTCAAAGTGTTTGGAGGCGCTGTGCGCAAAGATACCGGGATCACAACTTCTGATGAAAAAGTTTCTCAGCGTGTGGCACAGAACCGCAGAGAAAAACTGAAGATTGCGCGCTATGCGGCAGGTCTTGTGGAACCAAATGATTTTGTTTATCTGGATGCCGGTACTACAACGGGATGTATGATACCGTATCTTACAGAAAAATCAGCAACCTTTGTCACAAATGCAGTCTCCCATGCGCTTCAGCTCGTCGAAAACGGATTTCATGTAATCCTTATTGGCGGAGAACTGAAAGCTTCCACAGAAGCGATTGTAGGAAACGAAGCCTATGTGAACCTGAAAAAATATAATTTTACAAAAGGGTTCTGGGGAACTAATGGGGTTCGCCGTGATACCGGTTTTACGACACCGGATATCAACGAATCCATCATCAAATCCTGTGCGATGGAGCATACGAGAAATGCTTATGTACTGTGTGACAGCAGCAAGTTTCATCAGATTGCACCGGTAAGTTTTGCAGCCTTTGATGAAGCGGAAATCATTACCGACAGTCTGCCGGATGAATCTTATCGAAATTGTGAAAATCTGACCGTTGTACCGGAATCGTAAAGATGATACAATAGCCATAAACAGAGGTTTTGAAAATTGGTTGAACGTGACGCAGGTCTGGTTCAGAAAGGAAACGATAAGATGTCAGAGGAAATCAAAGCACCGGAAACAGAAGAAGTAAAAACACCGGAAAACACAGAGACCATGCAGGATTATGCAAAAGAGCTGGAAGAATCTTACAAAGTAATGGGAGACGGCGAATATGATACCGATACCCTGCTTGCATGGCAGAAGATTCAGGAATATCTGGAAAACAAAGAGATCCTGACTGTAACTGTATCCGGAATCGTAAACAAAGGCGTAGTTGCGCTGGTGGAAGGAATCCGTGGATTCATCCCAGTTTCCAGACTGGACAGCAAACATGTGGAAGATACCAATCCATGGTTGGGAAAAGAAGTCCGCGTCCGTGTCATTGAGGCAAATATGGAAAAAGGAAAGCTGGTACTTTCTGCAAGAGAAATCCTGAAAGAAGAAGCAGCAGCAGAGAAAAAACGTAAGATCGCAGATGTTCAGGTGGGACAGGTATTGGAAGGAACCGTAGAATCCATGCAGTCTTATGGTGCTTTCATTGACCTGGGAGAGGGAATCAGCGGACTGTTGCATGTATCTCAGATCAGTGATAAACGAATCAAACATCCGGCAGATGTTCTGCAGGAAGGTCAGAAAGTCACTGTAAAAGTAATCAAAAACCAGGATGGAAAGATCGGCCTGAGTATGAAAGCACTGATTGAAGAAAAGCAAAAACAGGAAGAAGAAGAGATTCGCGAGAATATTCCGAAGTCAGAAGAGATTGGGACTTCACTGGGAGATTTACTGAAAAATCTTAAATTATAAATGATGTGGTTCAAAGATCGGACATATGATACATAGACGATAAAAAATGCAGGAACTGTATTATATACAGCTTCCTGCATTTTTTGTATATATTTGCATGATTTTTATAGAAATAGTGTTAGTCAGATCACACCGGTTAGCGTTATTTCTGCAGCTTCTTTGGTGGTTCCGGTGGGAGCTGACAATAGGTATCCATTGGGCTGACACAGATTTTTAATTTATCACTGTGGGCGCCTGCAATCAGAGTCAGATTGTATTGGGAAGCCAGTTCTACAGACTGTTTGGTAGGCGCAGCTTTGCTGATGAAGATGGGGATCCGTGCGCGGATGACTTTGGCGACCATATCCGTTGGAACACGTCCGCTGGTAAAGACCAGCGTATGTGTCAGATCAAGCCCTTCTTTTAATGCCATTCCAATGACTTTGTCGATTGCATTGTGTCGGCCGATATCCTCACTGATAAACAGAATCTTATCCTTCACAGCCAGAAAACTGCTGTGTGTGCCGTAGGTCTGCTTGTGCAGGGAAGTATCTTTTTCAAACGTTTCTGCCAGTTTGAAGATCCATTCCGAATGCCATTCGATAGGGACGACAGGCTGGATGTCTTCATCAGATTTCCAGTACACTTTATTGTTTGTACAGCAGGTAGGGACATTTGTGTCTTCTTCCAGAACATGATCAGCATCCACTGTTTCTTTCAGAAATACTTTTGCCGTGTTGCCGGATTCGCACAGATAAAAATAATCGATTTCATCAATACTGCGGATCATCCCCTCGCTGTATAGACGTCCAAGTACCAGTTCCTCCAGATGAGTCGGTGTGCAGGTTAGTTCCATGACCAGTGATTCATTCAGATAGACTTGCAGATAATGTTCTGTCAGAAGCTCTTCTCTGGAAGCCGTGCTGGTTCCATCTGGAAGGATCTTCACACAATCCTGTGGAGTGGACGGCGTAAAGACGGTATTTTTGATATTTTTTAAGTAACTGTTTTCCATGATAATCCCTTATACATAATATATGATTTTACAACTTTGAAAACTAACTGTTGGTTCAGTGAGACTGAGAATCATTCAGAAACTGAGCAAGTTTGTCCTTCAGTGCAGCATAATCAGAAAGTCCTAGGTCGTAAAGCTGCTGTTCCACTTCCCGTTTCATTGTGTAAGTTCCCATTTTTGGTGGATTGCTTGGAGCGAAGATAAACGCTCTCCCTTCTGCTTCCAGATCGTACAGTTTTTTCTGAGATTCCCGATACATCAGATGGCGGTTATCCAGAGCTTCTATGGTTTTCGGATATTTTTTGCACATTCGGGAATAAAGGAAACGCATGCCTTCCGGATTTTTTACATAGCCTCTCGGTTTGGAAAGGATGGCAACGATTTTATCACACCCATCATCCAGTGCTTTCTGAACCGGAATCGCATCGGTAACACCGCCGTCATAATAAAAACGGCCATTTATCTCTACCGGTTTGCAGGCAGCGGGCAAGGCGCAGGAAGCCATGACAAGGCGGTAATCATCCTGCGCCATATCCTCTTTACGGAAATAAGCTGGCTTACCGGTTTCAGCATCCGTAGCGACCAGCCAGTATTCTGCCGGATTTGCCATGATTGCCGGAAAATCCAGTGGATCGGCGCCATCAGAATTGGTCAGGTCGCCATAAATGTATTGTAATCCGAAAATATTTCCTGTTTTTAGAAAGGATTTCAGACCAAAATAACCGGGTTCATCAATGTGATCCGTGTAAAACCGGCGGTTACGGTCTCTTTGTCCGGCCATAAAAGACAGGGCATTGGCAGAACCTGCAGATACGCCGATGCAGTAATCAAATGTAATGTTATCATCTATAAATTTGTCAAGGACACCGGCGCTGTAAGCGCATTTCATGCCGCCGCCCTCAACGATCAGTGCTGTTTTGCTCATATGTAAAGTCTCCTACTGTTGCTGGATATTAGATATTTTCTATATTATATTAGTAGGATTAAGATTACAAGAAACAGTTCTGGATATCTGTTTATTTATTTTTTTTTAAATAAGCACGTAAAGAAGCAAGATCACTTTCTGCATCATGATACCCCATCCAGTACAGGGAGCCGAGTTTTTCTATATCTTTTTCCAGACGTCCTACGGTAACAGGTACGGAAGGGGCGATCACGAAAATACGACCTTCCTTTTCCAGCTGATCGGTACGGTCACAGAGGGCATTGTAACGCTCAGCACTTTTCTGCCATACATTCAGAAACTCCGGATATTTTCTGCCGTAGAGCTGTTTTTGCAGAAATGCTATGGAAGAGTGGTTCGGAACTTTGCGGTAGGAACGGTCTCTTGTACGCACTACGATAATTTTTTCATAGCCTTCCTGAAGCGCCCAGTCAAGAGCGTATGCGACGGAGCAGCCGCCATCCAGATAAGGTTTGCTATCCAACATAACGGGTTTTGACATGATGGGCATACTGGAGGAGGCGCGGATCGCCTGAAAGATATCGGAGCATTTTCCGTTTTCAAAATAGGCTGGTTTTCCGGTCAGACAGTCTGTTGCCACAGCGATAAAACGGTGGGCAGGATTGTCAAAGGCAACTTTATTAAATGGTTCTTCCACACGGTTGTCATCAAATACAAGGTCAAATCCAAAGATGCCTTTATTTTCTTTCCATGCATGAAGGCCAACATAGTTTGGGTCGAAACGATGTCCAAGGTTAAACCGGCTGGCTCTGCCGATCTGCCCGGAGACATAGTTAAATCCATTCATGGAACCGGCAGATACGCCGATCGTGCAGGAAAAATTCAGATCCTTTTTCATCAGAAGGTCGGTAACGCCGCCGGTATACACACCACGGAATGCGCCGCCTTCCAGTACAAGACAGCCTTCGGTAATGTGGTCAGAGGCCTGACCGGTGGGAATACTGTCTAATTTGGAATATTTTTTTATAGTTTTACTCATAATCAGATTCTCAAAACTTTCTGTAATAATATAATGCAAATGTTGTTCGTCAATCATGCAAGCATGTTGACTCTCTTGCACTCATTGTACCAAGTCGCTGGCGCGATGGCTAGCCCTAAGTACGTGCAACCACCATTTGTATAAATAAAAATAGCAGTTTTAAATTTATGATGTATTGTTAAGTTACCACACAAAACAACTTCATAACTTTAAGAACTGCTATGATCACTTTACTATGGATTTGTAGACTTAACAACTGCATATTTGAATTTTTCGGATTTTTTATTACTGGAGATTTTTTAAATTAAAAAATAAAAAAAGTGAAAAAAGTTGTTGACTTTTTATCTGGTCTGAGGTAATATACTATCTGTGCTCAGCAAGAGCAACAAATAAATAACAGATATGCGCGAGTGGCTCAGTTGGTGGAGCACGACCTTGCCAAGGTCGGGGTCGCGGGTTCGAGTCCCGTCTCGCGCTCTTGAAAAGACATTCTATTGAATGTCTTTTTTTGTTGTGAAGATTGTTGAATATTTTACTTTCTGTGCTATATAATCTGTATAAAGAACATGTGTATCTGGAAGAAAAATAAAATTAGATGACCGTACTATTATCAAAGAGATTATTGAAAGTTTGATTTTGGTAACGGAAATCAGGAAAAGCTTGTAGCGGTTGGTTTATGTGTTACGGAAATATTAGGAAATACCTGTATAGACAGTACAGAACGACAGCCAGGAAGAAAAGATTATGGGAAGAACTGCTGGAATTACTGGAGAATTATTGATGGTCTATAGAAATATATGGAATTTGGATGTATCATACTATAATGAGATTTAACAGATAAGTAAGTCAGATAGAAGTGCCATAGTATCTCAGACAGAATGGTATAAAGACTTTGGAGAGGGTCTATAAACACTACTACTTTGTAAAAGGAAACGTGTGATAAGAAATAACTTAATTATCATACTGAAATAAAATGACAATCACACAAATCGAATGTTTTGTAGAGGCTGCAAATATGGGCAGCATTTCAAAAGCCGGAACGAACCTGTTTATCAGCCAGCAGACGGTCAGCCGTCAGATTAAAGCGCTGGAGACAGAACTGGATATGCCTTTATTTGAGAGGATGAATAGAGGGGTCAGACTGACGCCTCAGGGAGAAATCTTATATCACAGTTGGAAAGAGCTGCTGGTGCTGTATCGCACGGCGGTGGATCAGGCGAAGGATATGTATTATCAGGAACAGATGAATCTCTGTATCGGAATGCAGGAACTGGGCAGTATTTCAGATAAGGTATTACATGGAATCGAACTTTATAATGATCGGTATCCGGATCTGACAGTAGAGTGTGAGATACTTCCGGGAAAAGTATTGCTTCATCGTCTGGAGCAGGGCGCATTGCATATGATCATTGTGTTTGAATCAGAGCTGGAAAAGGTATCCGGCTTAAAAACATATCCGATATTGAAAGAGAAAATCCCGGTAGGTTTTTATTTGTCTGCCAGACATCCGGTAATGGATTACAGTGGGTTTGACATCAGCAGACTGGAAGGATGTGAGATTGGAGTTCTGGATTTAAACGCTTCGCTGGATGATAAAGAACGGGTAGAAAGTACATTAGATACGCTTGGGATGCTGGAACAGGTGCAGATCCGGGAATATAAATCCAGACAGAGCCTTTTTTTGGCACTGCTTTCAGGCAAATGTATTACCATTGCGTACGAGAATATGTTTTCCGGAAGAGAAGATAAATTGAAATTTTATCCGTTGCCAGATATAGTGCCGGCATCTTTTGGTGTTGTGCTGGCAATCAGACAGGAAAAGTATAAAATTAAAGCAAAAAATCTGATTGAGATTTTGGAGCAGATTTCATAAATGAAAGTATTCGGAAAAAGGACTTTGTTACGATAGATCCAAGCATGAAAATGAAGGACAGCTTTTTTAAAAAAATTGCAAAGTATCTTATTCGAAAATACAGATTTACGATAAAAGTTAGTTAAAAGCTGATACACCCATTTGGGTGTATCAGCTTTTTTTATAAGTAACCACACAGGGCTTTTATCCGATATAATAAAACCATATCAGGAGGGTTAATGTTATGAATAACAATGGAAAAAGCCGTGGTTTCGGCAAAAAGGGATGGATGATCATCATCTTTACCCTGTTTATCTACATGTTTACCTGTACAGCACCGGATACATTAAATGTTTCCGTAACTGTATTTGCACAGGCATTTGGATGGGATTCTAATCAGATGCTGATGTTCTCAGCGGTAGGTGGTTTTGCAGGTATCGCAGTATCAGCAGTTCTCGGTGTTGTTATTGCAAAAAAAGGCGTTAAGATCCCGACATTTGTAATGATGATTGCATCTGCATTGATCTGGCTGTTCCATGGTCATGTGCATGCATTTGTTACATACGGTCTGGCAGTTGTGCTTCTGACAGCATTTTCAAATGCGCTGAATCTGGTATCTACCCAGCAGATAATGAGCAACTGGTTCCCGAAAAAGAAAGGTATTGCGCTTGGATGGGCTACTATGGGTACCTGTTTTTCATCAGCAATCATGGTTGCTGTATTCCAGGGAATGTTCGGAAAAGGAATCAGCGCACCGTATCATCTGATGTTTGGCATCTTTATCATTCTGGCAATCATTACGATGGTATGGTTCAAACAGTTCCCGGAAGAAGCTGGCGCATATCCGGATAATGAGCCGATCACAGAAGAAGAGAGACAGGCAAACCTGGCAATGCTGAATAATGCAAAGACAGAGTTTACCATTGGAAAACTGCTTCGCACAAAAGAGATGTGGATGCTGACAATTATTTTTGGATTTGTAGCACTTGGTCTGGTTGCAGTTATTTCTCAGATGGTTCCGAGACTGGTGGCAGTAGGACTTGGACAGAACATGGCGATTATGTATCTGACTATTGCATCTATCATCGGCATTCCGGCCAGCGTTATCTGGGGATTCATTGATCAGAAACTGGGCACAAACAAGACGGTTCGCGTATTCTGTGTTCTCTGGACACTGATGCTCGTAATCTCTGCACTTGGAAGTGGAATGGTTAATGTTCCAATGGCAGTATTTTCTGTTATCTTCTATGCAGTATTACTCGGAGGTATGATGAACCTGATGCCGTCTGCGATCATTTCTGTATTTGGACGTTTTGATTTTGCAGATGCAAATAAGATCATCATGCCGCTGATTATTGGTATCCGTTCCTGTGCATTCCTGTTAGTGCCGGTAATGCTGGCAGCAGCAGGTCCGAATGTAAATGGCGGATACAGAAATGCATTTATCGTGTGTGCAGTGCTTTCTGCGATTTCAACCGTTGTGGCATTTCTGCTGAAAGATAAATGTATTGGAAGAACATCTATTTCATAAGAAAGATGGTTTTCAACGGTTTTATGGTATAAAGGTATAATAAAAATGAGAAGCGAAAAGCTGTGGATGCTGTGTTGGCAAATGTAAGTTTGCCAGAAAAGACATCCGCAGCTTTTTGTATCGTATTCCGGTGTAGATACAGAGCATTAGCAGCGTGTGCCTGAAATAAAGAGATATAAAAAGATAGTATGGATAATAAGCATATTTTTTCTACTTCAGCATATCTTATACAAAGTATGTTTGAGGAGGAGTTATGCTTTGAGTGGAAAGACAAAGATCGTTGTATTTCGGATGAAGGAACTGATCTATACCGTATTGTTTATCGTGTTAGCAATCGTATTGATCCTTTTGCTGGTATTTATGTTTGGTCCCGGGAAGGATAAAAAGGAGGAGCAGGCAGCGGCATATACAGCCGGAGTATATACTTCTTCCATACAGTTTCAGGGAAAGACCATTGACGTACAGGTAGTCGTGGATGAAGATCATATCAATTCCGTTTCTTTTGTAAATCTGGATGAAACAGTGGCAACGATGTATCCGTTGATGCAGGTTTCCATGGACGATATCAGCAAACAGATCTGTGAGAAACAGACACTGAGCAATGTTACATATTCTGATGAAAATCAATACACGGCGAGCCTGCTGCTGGGAGCGGTAGACCAGGCATTGGAGAAGGCAAAGACCGGGACAGATTGATTTTAAATATGCAGGAAGCTTGACAGCTTTTACTTTTCGCATCCTCAGTTCCAAACAATGAAGTGCGGAGTTGTGAAAGAATGCATCATAAAAAGAACCGTTATCTGTTGTACAGGGGAGCAAAAATCCCCTGATACGGATAACGGTTCTTTTTATAAAAATCTGGATGTCAATTCTCTTACACAGATATATCAGATATCAAGCACCAGAATACAAGTTCTGTTTTTCAGAACGGAACACAAGGATTCTGTATTACTGACAGTTGTTTTTTATAAAATTCTGAATAGAATCAAGATTGATGCTGGTCGTTTTTACCGGCTTATTTTCCTGATGATAGTTGTATGCGGAAAATCCGATCCATATAGCAATGGCGGCACAGACAAGAACGGCAATGACGCGTCCAAGTATTTTTTTTCGTTTCTGCTTTTTGACTTCTGCTTTTCTGTTTTTCTTTTCCTGTTTATATCGTTCAACCTTTGCCTGGCTCATGGGTAAAACTCCTTCCAACTGCTTCTTTTGTTCAGTATACACTATTTTTTTGCAAGATGGAAGTATAGGCAGGTATTTTCATAAACAAACCGATTTTGTTCATGATATAATGAACGCAAGATGGAAGTGTGGGAGAAAACGATACAGAAGTATGGAAGACAAAAATGTGGGGAGGCAAAATGTACATTACGATGGCAATGCTTGTAGATGAGCTGGACAAAGAAAAAATTCTGAATGCAACGATAAAGAAACACGATAAGATCTGTACGATCCGAATACAGATGGATTCTGAACCGATGAAATCTGAAATATTATATCTTACAGATCGAAAAGAGGAGGGGAAGGTATTCTGTCAGACAGTCAGGGGAAGCTCATTCCTGGTAAAGGAAGAGATGTTTTTACTGTTAAATCAGATGTTTGCAGTGTTTGACCGGTATCGTAAGTGGCAGGACAGACTTTCACAGGCGATAGAGCAGGGATGTACACTGACGGAATTGTTGGATCTGAGTTATCCGGTCATACAACATCCACTGGTAATATTGGATGCAAATGAATGGGAAATCGCACATTCCGACCATTCGCAAACAAAAGAATTTGATCAGGACTGGACCGATGTACTGAACAGGCATACTTCTGATGCAGGGAAAATTGCCTTGTTTAATCAGACGTACTATAAATATTTTTCATTGAAAAATGTGTATCGGATACCGGGGAAGATTTTTGGTCCCGGATATGCATTTAATCTGATCCATAATAAAAGCCTGTTCGGATTGATTCTTATGGCAGAACCGGAATATCAGGACAAAATCTCACAGGGCGAGATTGATGCATTACAATATCTGGGAGAACTGATTTGTGGAATGATCGGTATCAATTCCTATAATCTGGATACGCATTTTCCGGATAAGCCATTGCAGGAATATCTGGTAAATAAAGATGCAGAATCTTTTGAACGACTGGAACGTTCACTTGACATTATCTCCTGGGAAAAAACAGACCCGAAGATGGTCATCTATGCGGAGCCTTTGGAGGGAGGTTCTCTGGCGCCCGTGCCATCAAGATCAAAACTGATGTTTAACAGGATGCAGGGAATCGTTACGGTAGAATATAAGACAGGATTGGTTTTTCTGTGTAATCTTAAAATATTACGGGATGTAAAGGGCGCAGATAAAATGCTGTCCGAATATTTGAGACAGATATCTTATTATGCAGGCGCGAGCAGAGAATTCTGTAATCTGGCAGATGTTTGGCAGATGTTGGAACAGTCCCTGATATCGTTTCAGAACAGTTTACAGATCGGAGGATATGTGAATGCGTTTGAACATGCAATTCTGCCCTATATTTTTTCATTATTCAAAAAAAGAGATGCGGAGCTCCTGAAACATCCCAGCCTGGATATATTAAAGGAGTATGATCAGCGTTATGGAAGCTGGTTATATGATACGTTATATATGTTCTTAAAAAATGAACGGAAAGTTTCCAAAACGATTCTGGATGCGGACATTCCGAGGAGTACGCTGTTGAACCGTTTGCAGCGGATTGAGGAATTGCTGCATGCAGATCTGGATATTCCGGAGGTAAGATGGCATATCTTTCTTTCGTATCTCATGGAAAAATATACTAACCCAATAGGGTAAAAATGATATTTTTTGTATCAAACAGAGAAAAGTTTAAAAATTATCTGGTATGGTTTGTGCCTGCCTTTTGAGAAAAATTACCGCTACAATACAGACATAGAAAGTTATACAGGCAAAGTTCTTTCACAGTCTTCAAAAAGGAAACTTCTGAGAAGGATTTAAGAAGCTGATGAGAGTGAAAGGAAAGTATTGGAGGTAAGAAAATGATCAAAAAAGGTATTGAAATCAAGTTAAACGTGCAGCCAATCTATATCGGTCTGGTACACAAATATTTCTTTGAGGGTCCGTGTCGTATGGCTCCGACTGAGCAGCTGACACCGGAATTTGAGGCAATGATGCAGCCGATGATGGGACAGGGATCATTTGCAGATGTACAGGCGCATTTGAAGGATGAGAAACAGATCAGCCTTCTGGATCCGATCTATCTGGAGCGTGATGACGAAATGACCACGCCGGAATGGATGTTTGAGGAGATGATGAAAAATGACAGTGAGGTGGATCTGTATCTGTTTACTGCTGTGCAGATGGTACGTGGAGACCTGATCGTTGAGATGGCAGAGCGTACGGGAAAACCGGTTATGATCCAGCCGGAAAACTGCTGTATGTTTGCCAGAGCGATTTCTCATGTACGTTCCCATGGAAGAGAAGGATATGCGCCTTTATATTGGGAAGAAGCCATCAATGTCATGAAAGGCATTCGTTTAAAGAAAGTTATGGCACATTCCAATCTGCTGCAGGTTGTCCGTATGGGAGAAGTGGCAGGAAGCGATATTACATCCAACGCATTTTACAATCAGCGTGAAGTGACACGGATCCTGGGAACCAGATTCCGTGCGGTAAACTTACATGAGATCCTGGATCAGTTTAAACCGGGCGATCCGATGCAGAACTATACGACACCGGGACGTCTTGGTCTTAATCCGACAGAAGAGGAAATGAAAGAAATCGAGAAGATCACAGATGATCTGATGGCTGGCGCAACACTGGTAAATATGGAGAAAGAAGCGCTGATGATCAGTGTACGGATGTGGTATGTAGTACAGAAATTTCTGGATAAACATGACTGCAACATGTTTGTGGCTCCATGTCCTCAGTTCTGCGCGACAAGACGTGCCAATGAAGAACGTGTGACCTTCTGCCTGACGCATTCTCTGAATAACGAGAACGGTATTCCTTCTGCCTGTGAAGCGGATGCCATTGCGGCATTATCCAAACAGCTTCTGATGAGTGCTTCCGGATGTGCAACATATATGGGTGAGACAAACTCCTTCTTATACTATGGTGATGGTCTGGCAAGAGCACCATTTTCTCCACTTACACAGGAAGGTCTGCCAAATGATGAGTGGAAACAGGGTGGCTTGGATAAAGTAGAAAATCTGTATTTCTCCTTCCATGCAGTAGGGAACAGAAAGATGCACGGTATTGACGGAGAGACAGATACATACAGCATTCAGCCATTTGCGTATACGGGATGGGGTGGAACAATCCGTAATGACTGGACAAAGGATATCGGTCAGACGATCACGCTCTGCCGTCTGTCTCCGGACTGCAAAAAAATCTTTATCGGAAAAGGAACGATCAAAGGCGGTGCATACAAAGAGATTCCAAACTGTACGCCGACGGTTATTTTCCAGGTAAAAGACCACAAAGAGTTCCATGACAAACAGCTTGATTTTGGCACTCATCTGCCGTTGGCTTATGGCGATCATACGGAAGTACTGAAAGCATTTGCAAAATCTGTTGGTCTGGAAGTCGTAGAGGCCTAGGACGATCAACTGTTTTATACATCTGATTGTGCCGTCAACGAAAAGGCAGCGGAATGGAGCATAATATGGAATTAAATGTGCGGGAAATTGCCGGACATCTAAAACAGAAAAATGAAAAGGCCGAAGCTCTTCTTGAAGAGCTTCGGTTAGATCCGAAAGAACCACCCGAAGTAATCGCAGATCGATTAAAAAACTATATTGCAGCGAAATTGCTATTATCAGAGAAGGAAATGACGGACAATATCATTGAAATGGTCAGAATCAATGTGGCGAAAGCTTCCAATATGACGGTAGAACAGTTAAAAGAAATGGATCGGCCGGGAAGATGCGGAAGCGCGCCGGCCGTATTGTCCAAACGCGTATTACTCTATCTTGATATTCAGAAAAAGCTTGGTATCACGCTTCCGGCAAGAGAATTGCCAGAGGTAAAAATGGTTCAGGAACTGGCAGAGATGATAGTGCCGTTACTCCAAAAAGCATAGAAAGAGAGTTTGGGAAAAAATTTCATGACCACTTGAACCATCCATCAAAGATGATGGAATGGAAAGTTGTCGGAAAAGATATTTTCAGATCTTTTGCCATGGGGATTTAATGGTGGAACAGGGATTGGTATGAAATGAAAACGATTGCAGAAAAACAGAGGGAATTAATAGAAGTTTATAATAGTCTGGACGATCAGATGATGCAGTATGAATTTTTACTTCAGCTGGCGGGCAATGCTCCGGTGCCGGATGAAACAGAAAAAAATGAACATACGAAGATCAGAAACTGTCAGACGGATTCCTGGTTCATCATGAAGAAAGAAAATGGCCATTTTTTTCTGAAGGTAGACAGTGATGCGTTACTGATCCGTGGCGTTCTGAGCATTTATGTGTATTTGCTGGATGGAAGACCGATGGAGGAAGTCACACAGACTTCTCTGGATTTTATGGAGCGCACAACGATAAAAAATCAGCTTTCTGTAGATCGTTTTTCGGTATTATCTGAGCTGCCGCAATGGGTCATAAGATTTTGTAAAGAATCAATATTGTGTATGAACTGAAAAAAACTGTGTCTGTGAAAGATACAGTTTTTTTTATGCCGTGAAATGTATGCGGTCTTTTGAGATAGTGAAAAAAATGACAGGTATAACATTAGTAACTACTTTCTAAAAGAAAAATAATTTGTTATAATAATTCGATATAGGCAAAAGTAGAGAAAAAGTCAGTTGAGATGATGAACTGATAAAACTGGAAGTCGGTGTCCGGTTTGAAATTGATTCAGAGAAGTTTGCACTGTGGGTTATTTTCAGATATGGATAGTTACAGAGAAAGTCAGAAGTCATTAAAAATGGAGACAACACAGATATATGAGCAGGAGGAGAAGATGAGTTACGCAGATCAGGTATTTATTTCCATGTGCAGAAATATCATAGACAACGGAACCAGCACGGAGGGTGAAAAAGTCCGCCCGAAATGGGAAGATGGTACGTCGGCATATACCATCAAACAGTTTGGCGTGGTAAATCGCTATGATCTGTCGAAGGAATTTCCGGCTCTGACCCTGCGGCGTACAGCAATCAAGAGCTGTACGGATGAACTGCTCTGGATCTGGCAGCAGAAGTCGAACAATATCAATGATCTTCACAGTCATATCTGGGATGAGTGGGCAGATGAGGACGGATCTATCGGAAAAGCTTACGGCTATCAGATGGGTGTAAAGCATCAATATAAGGAAGGGATGATGGATCAGGTAGACCGCGTGATCTATGATCTGAAGAACAATCCTTACAGCCGACGGATCATGACGAATATCTATGTCCATCAGGATCTTCATGAGATGAACCTGTATCCATGTGCATACAGCATGACCTTTAATGTGACGAAAAAGCCGGGGCAGGACAAGCTGGTACTGAACGCAATCTTAAACCAGCGTTCCCAGGATGTGCTGGCTGCCAACAACTGGAATGTCTGCCAGTATGCGGTGCTCGTGCATATGTTGGCGCAGGTGTGTGACATGCAGGCGGGCGAACTGGTGCATGTGATCGCAGACGCCCATATTTACGACCGACATATTCCGCTTGTGGAAGAGCTGATCAGCAGAGAGCCGTTTCCGGCGCCGAAATTCTGGCTGAATCCGGAAGTGAAAGATTTTTATCAGTTTACAAGAGACGATGTAAAACTGATTGATTATGAGACTGGTCCGCAGATTACAAATATTCCGATCGCCATCTAAAAAGATGTCGTCAGAAGTGTTTGGTTATCAGATATGGGGATAAAAATAGAAGAAAAAATCTACAAGATTTGTAATAAAACAGAGAAACAGAAAGGGTAAGCATATGAATTTAATTGCTGATGTAGATAAAAACTGGGCCATCGGCCTGAATAACCGTCTGCTGGTAAGCATTCCGGCGGATATGAAATTTTTCCGTGAGACTACCACTGGAAAAGTTGTCGTAATGGGAAGAAAGACACTGGAGAGTTTTCCAAACGGTCTGCCATTAAAAAAGAGAACCAATATCGTTCTTACTTCTGATCCGGACTATAAAGTGCTGGGATTGGAATCCACCAGAGAGCAGTATGATCTGACCATCGTACATGATCTTGATGCCCTCCGGGAAGAACTGAAAAAATATCCGTCTGAAGATATTTACGTCATCGGAGGAGAGAGCATTTATCGCCAGCTTCTGGATGAATGCGATGTAGCGCATATCACAAAAGTGGATTATGCCTACGATGCAGACGCATATTTCCCAAATCTGGACGAAGATCCGAACTGGGTCGTAACAGCAGACAGTGATGAACAGACCTATTTTGATCTGGAGTATTACTTTTATAGATACGAGCGTAAGAAATAAGGAAGGTGTAATCTTATGAGTAATTTCCTGTTCAGTGTCAATGTCACATTCCCAATCTTTCTTGTTATGGTATTGGGATATGTGCTGCGGCGGATCGGAATGCTCAACGATAATTTTGTTACCGTAGCAAACAAGTTTAATTTTAAAGTAACGCTGCCGGTCCTGTTGTTCCGGGATTTGTCCAATGTGGACATACAGGCAGTGTTTGATGTAAAATATGTTTTATTTTGTGCCATCGCCACATCTATCTGTTTCTGGAGTGTGTGGGGACTGGCAAAAATCTTTATGAAAGACAAGACGATGATCGGCGCATTTACTCAGGCTTCCTTCCGAAGCAGCGCAGCCGTTATGGGACTTGCTTTCATTCAGAATATTTATGGCGCTTCTACCATGGGCTCGCTGATGATCATCGGTGCGGTCCCATTGTATAATATCTATTCCGTACTCGTGCTGACCTTTGAGGCCAATGATCCTGAAAATGAAGGGAAACGCGATACGGCGAGAATCCGACAGGCTGGAATCAACATCCTGAAGAATCCGATCATCATCGGAATCGTACTCGGTCTTATTGTGGCATTGCTTCATAACCCACTGCCTACCCTGGTCAATAAGACTGTAAGCACCACTGCCCAGATGGCGACCCCACTGGCTTTGGTCGCTTTAGGTGCAGGATTTGAGGGCAGAAAAGCGCTGGCAAAGATTAAGCCGACGCTCTGGGCTGCGTTTATCAAACTGATTGCCCAGGCTGCCATCTTTATTCCCATTGCCGGATTGTGTGGATTCACAGGAGAAAAAATGGTGGCATTGTTAGTTATGCTTGCTGCTCCTGCGACGCCGAGCTGCTATATTATGGCAAAAAATATGCACAACGATGGTACGCTGACGGCAAGCATTGTCGTGGCGACTACGCTTCTCGCATCCCTGACACTGACGGGCTGGATCTTTATCCTGAAGACTGTCGGGTGGATCTGACGGGTATGAGTACTTGGAAAATACCAGGAATGAAGGAGATATGATATGGATATTACTGGAAAGAAATTATTTTTAAAAGCCTTAAAAGAAGAAGGCGTTGATAAAATTTTTGCTTATCCCGGAGGAACAGTTACCGATCTGTTTGACGAACTGTACCGGGATAATGAGATTGATATAGTGCTTCCGAGACATGAGCAGGCGCTTGTCCATGAAGCAGAAGGATATGCAAGAGAAACCGGAAAGACAGGAGTATGTCTTGTAACCAGCGGCCCTGGCGCGACTAACACGATCACTGCGATCGCAGATGCATTTTATGACAGTATTCCGCTTGTTGTATTTACCGGACAGGTTCCGTTGAGTCTTATCGGAAACGATGCCTTCCAGGAGGTTGACATCGTCGGCATGACAAGAGGAATCACAAAATATGCTGTTACTGTACGCAACAGAGCAGAGCTTGGCAAGATACTGAAAATGGCATTCCATATTGCCAGCACAGGAAAACCGGGACCGGTACTGATTGATCTGCCGAAAGATATACAGGTAACATATGGTCCGGCAGAATATCCGAAAAAAGTGGATATCCGCGGTTACAAACCAAACGAAGGTGTACATCTCGGACAGCTGAAAAAAGCGGTAAAACTGCTGAAAGTTGCAAGACGCCCGATCATCCTTGCCGGTGGTGGCATTAAGATTGCAGGCGCAGAGAAACTTCTGGAACAGCTTGTAAATACGACACATGTGCCGGTAGTTACTACTGTTATGGGAAAAGGCGCGATTGACAGCAACAATCCATACTATATAGGAAACAGCGGACTTCATGGACGTTATGCTGCCAATATTGCAGTTTCCAAATGCGATGTGCTCTTTTCCATCGGAACCCGTTTCAATGACCGTATTACCGGTGACCTGAACGAATTTGCTCCGAAAGCAAAGATCATCCATGTAGATATTGATGCGGCAGCAATCTCAAGAAATGTTGTCGTAGACGTACCGATCGTTGCAGATGCCAAGACCGCTCTGGAGCATATGATGGAGTGGGTAGAGGAGAAAGATACTTCTGAATGGCTCAGACAGATTGAGCAGTGGCAGCAGGAGAATCCGCTGGAAATGCGCCGTGACAAAGGCATGTCCCCGCAGATGATCATGGAAGGAATCAATCAGACCTTTGCAAATGATGATGCCACCTATGTTACTGATGTAGGTCAGCACCAGATGTGGGCAAGCCAGTTCCTGGATGTAGATGAAAAACATCATATTATCACATCCGGCGGTCTTGGAACGATGGGATTTGGTTTCCCGGCCGCCCTTGGCGCCAAGATGGGCAATCCGGAAAAGGATGTTATCTGCATTACCGGAGACGGCGGTTTCCAGATGAACATGCAGGAAATGGCTACGTCTGTAGTACAGAAAGCGCCGGTCATTGTATGTATCCTGAATAATTATTATCTTGGAATGGTACGTCAGATGCAGCAGCTCTTTTATGGAAAACGATATGCAGCGACCTGTCTGCGCAGACAGAAAGGATGTCCGGATTTCTGTAAGGGACCGAATGAGAACTGTCCGCCATATGTACCGGATTTCATGCAGTGGGCGAAAAGTTATGGCGCACACAGTATCCGCGTAACGAAAGAAGAAGAAATCCTTCCTGCACTGGAATATGCAAAGAATAACAAAGATGCAAGCACAGTAATTGAGTTCATGATTGCTACCGAGGACATTGTATTGCCGATGGTACCAGGTGGAAAAGCTATGAACGAGATGATCTTGAAAGCATAAGCAGGAGGTAGGAAAATGAAAGACAGATGGATTGCATTATATGTAGAAAACCAGGTAGGTGTTCTGGCGAAGATTTCCGGACTGTTTGCAGGAAAATCCTACAACATGAAAAGCCTGACTGTTGGTACGACGGAAAATGAGGATACTTCCCGTATGACTATTTGTGCGGTATGTGATGATATCACTTTTGAACAGATCAAAAAACAGCTGAACAGAATGGTGGAAGTTATCAAAGTTATGGATCTGACCAATGTGCCGATCCATATGAAAGAGATTCTTTATGCAAAGATCAAAAAATGTTCCGAAGATGATCTGGCAGAAGCATTTCGCATCGCACAGGTATTTAAAGTAGATGTGGCAGATATCGGAGAGGACAGCGTATTGTTGGAGTGCAAACTGACCGAGCATAGAAACAATGAGCTGATCGCACTGCTTCGTTCCAGGTTTAAAAATATCGAGATTGTAAGAGGCGGCGCTGTGGCGATTGAGTCTATCAGCACTTCATGCAGATAAGATGATATTTCAGTGTTTTGGTATAACGATAAGTTTATAAAATGCCAGGATTGAAATTTTCAACATGTTGTTGTAAATCATTTTTACATTGACATTAGAGCAAAAAAGGCATATGCTACAATGGACAGAACACTTTAGCACAGCTAAGTGACAGAGTGAAAAATGAAAAGTCTGCAATAGTGATTTGTTAGTTACAGGCAGAATACGGTATTTGAAATACTGAAAAGATTTATAAAAATAGTCTGTTCAGATAACAGATTGATTTACAGAGAATCATCTGTTTCAGAGGACACAAGACTCATCAGGGAGAGCGTTTTTTTACAAATAATGTCTCCGGTATGAGTACATATAAAAGTATATAGCACGGATGAGAAACATCCGTTTGATGAAAGGGAGCTGTAAGAAATGGAAAAGAAAAATATTGACTGGGCCAATCTTGATTTTGCTTATCGGAGCACCGACTACAGATATGTAGCCAATTATAAAGATGGAGCATGGGATGCAGGTACACTGAGCACAGATGACAAGATCGTTATGAATGAGTGCGCTGGCGTACTTCAGTATGCGCAGACAGTATTTGAAGGCCTGAAAGCATATACAACAGTAAATGACCAGATCGTTATCTTCCGTCCGGATCTGAATGCAAAACGTATGGCAGATTCCGCAAAGAGACTGGAGATTCCAGTATTCCCGGAAGATCGTTTTATCGAAGCTGTAGAGCAGGTTGTAAAAGCAAATGATGCATTTGTACCGCCATATGGTACAGGCGCTACTTTATATATTCGTCCGTATATGTTCGGAATCAGCCCGGTTATCGGCGTAAAACCGGCAGAGGAATATCAGTTCCGTATCCTGGCTACACCGGTTGGACCATACTTCAAAGGCGGGTTCAAACCATTAACGATCCGTATCTGCGATTTCGACCGTGCAGCGCCACACGGAACCGGCGATATCAAAGCAGGTCTGAACTATGCAATGAGCCTTCGCGCCATCGTAGATGCACACAACAAAGGTTTTGATGAGAACATGTATCTGGATGCGGCTACCAGAACAAAAGTAGAGGAGACCGGTGGAGCAAACTTTATCTTTGTAACAAAAGATGGCACTGTAGTAACACCGAAGTCTGACAGCATTCTGCCGTCCATCACGCGTCGTTCCCTGATGTATGTTGCAGAGCATTACCTTGGACTGAAAGTAGAGCATCGTGTCGTATACAAAGACGAGCTGAAAGATTTCGCAGAGTGTGGACTTTGTGGTACAGCAGCCGTTATCTCTCCTGTAGGAAAGATCGTAGATCACGGAACCGAGATCTGCTTCCCGAGTGGAATGGAAGATATGGGACCGATCACAAAGAAACTGTATCATACACTGGTTGATATTCAGCAGGGCCGTGAGGAAGCTCCGGAAGGCTGGATCCGCGTGATCGAGTAATCACGGAAAGCTCCAGAGGGGTAAATTTTTGTGAGCAGGTAGCTATGGTAAGATTCAGAGGAGCTGGATTTGCATGAGAGTAGTCATGAAAAGGTTTTAGAAGACTGAAATTACATGATGAAATCATCAATAAGAATATTTAAAAAGTAAAAATGTATCTTGAAAAGACTGCGTTATGCATTGTTTTTGGGTATCAGAAAGATAGTTTCTGATTTCGGGAAAACAGTGCGGACGCAGTCTTTTTACATCATGTCCCTTTTTTGTCCCATGTATTTCTGTACACTATATATGGCAGGAAAATAATGCCCTCTCGGAATTTCCTAAATGAAGATTTCTGAAATTGATTTTTGATAACTAATGACATTTTCACAGTGTGCACGATGGGAAAATGAAAGCAGAATATCAGAGATATAGTCAGAAAGATTTATTTTAAGAAGATTTCGAGAATGATTAATAAAGAAATGGAGACAGAAGAATGTTTGTTTATCGCGTGACGGTTATTGCAACAGAATGTTTGGTGTCAGAAGAAGAATCCAGAAGGATTATAAAAGGTAAAATACACAAATACGCAGATAAAAGTGCTATGTTTTGCCGCAATTTGTCTGATGGTTTCTATATATTTATTTCTGATATTGATGAGAATATCGTTACGATAGGTGGCATTGCTCCAAATGTGGAAGATACGGGGAGTTTTGTCGAGTCGTATGTAAACTATTTGAATATTAATTACGAAAGTATGGAAATATCGGAGATTTTATTGGAAACGTTAGAAAGTTTATTAACCAAAGCCGACAGACAGGAATATATTGAAGATGATACGGAGATTCTGGAAAAAAATAAACTGAACGATATTATTGGTGGACGCGCCTATGGAATATCATATGATGAAAGTCTGATTCGAGACGATAACAGGGATCTGTTAAAAATAATAACAGAGAAAAATGAGTTAAAAGAAGTGTTTTTGCCTGAACTGAAGAGGATCTTAATGGGGAAAGCAGATCAAATGGTACAAGGACATCCGGTTCACTATATGATCGAAGTGGATAACAAAAATGATAAAGAAAATATGGAAATGTATTTATTACAGGTATTATACAGAAAACGGCGTATTCGAAATAAACGTTACAGTGTTGTATCTATGTCAATTCACGAACCCTTTAAGAAATATGTATATGAGGCATTATATGAGGCATCAGAGGGCGGATGTATCATAGTTAATTTTTGTGTGCGGGTAGGTAAGGATGACGATGATTACGCAGATGTGATAAATGAAAAAATACAGGTTGTCTGTGAAATGTTGAAGAAATATCGTAATAAGGTTTTGACACTTATTTGTATTCCCAAGGATGATAAAAAGCGAAAACAACTTTTTTATGATGAATTAGAAAATATATCTCTGATAGAATTAAGAGAAAATCTGATCAAAGAAAATAACGCAATAGAATATCTGGAAAGATTGACAAGAAAGAACCATATTTCTTCAGATCAACGATTACGGGGAAAAGTAGAAAAAGATAAAAATTATTATACCTCAGAATTACAGGATCTTTTTGAGGAGTGGTATGATCATAAATTAAAAACAGAGATTTATCCACAGTACAGAGATGTAGCAGTTATCAGAAATGAAAGAGCAAAATCCTTGCCGAAAGGATCTGCATATCATGAATTGCAGGAGATGGTGGGAATTACTGAAGCAAAAAAAGTAATAGAGAAAGCTTTGAATTATTATAAAGTACAGAAATTATACAGAGAAAAGGAGATAAAAAATACGATTCCGGCGATGCATATGATTTTTCAGGGAAATCCAGGAACGGCAAAAACAACAGTAGCAAGACTCTTTGCTCAGATAATGAAGGATAATGAGATTGTTTCAACGGGGCAATTGATAGAAGTCGGCAGAGGAGATCTGGTAGGAAAATATGTTGGCTGGACAGCGCAGTGTGTAAAGAAAAAATTTAAAGATGCACGAGGCGGAGTGTTGTTTATAGATGAAGCATATTCTCTGGTAGATGAAAAAAGTGGATCATTTGGAGATGAGGCGATCAACACAATCGTGCAGGAAATGGAGAACCAAAGAGAAAATGTTATCGTTATATTTGCGGGATATCCAGATAAGATGGAAGATTTTATAAAGAAAAATCCAGGGCTTCGATCCAGAATCGCATTTCACGTTCCGTTTCCGGATTATGATGTGGATGAACTTTGTGAGATTGCAAAATTAATTGCGAATAAACAGGGGTTTTGCCTTACAGAAGAGGCGTTGGAAAAATTAAAAACAGAATTTAAGAAAATAAAAGGCCAGAATGATTTTGGAAATGGAAGATATGTGAGAAATATATTGGAGCAGGCTCAGATGAATCAGGCAACCAGGTTGATGAAAAAGAATATCGATCAGTTGACGGCAAAAGATGTCTCGATGTTTACTGCAGAAGATATAGAACTGTCAGTGACGGAACAGAAAACAATCAGAAGGATAGGTTTTTGATAGATTGAAAATGAGTCAGCTTGAAATATTTACAGGTCGAGCTTAGAATAAAATTATGTGAAAACCATAGAAGAGGACGAAAAGATGACAGAAACACCGCCAAAAAAATTATTGATCCTGTATATTTTAGATATCTTACAAAAATATACAGATAGTGACCACAGATTAAGTCAGAAAGATATTCGTGAAATTTTACAAAAAGAGTATCACATGACCGTTGACCGCAAAGCGATCCGAAGAAATCTGCTGAATCTTATGGAATATGGCAGTGAAATTGAATACAGAGAGGTTTCAAGAAAAGATATTTTTCAAAAAACAACAGACGAAGCATTAGGCAAAATAAGTCCAAAGGAATCATTAGATAAGGAAGAAGAGAATCTTTTGTGGACAGATTTTTATCTGAAACATAAATTTACAGATGAGGAATTACGGCTTTTGATTGACAGTGTTCTGTTTTCAAAACATATCCCATATCATCAGGCAAAGGATCTGATAGAAAAACTGGAATCTTTAGCAAATATCTACTTTGTTTCCAGATTAAAACATATTTATTCTGTACCCGTAGATCGAACGGATAATAAACAGGTATTTTATAATATTGGAATTTTGGACGAGGCGATTCAAAAAAGAAGAAAAGTTTCCTTTGAATATGCTGAATATCATGTAGATAAGAAAATGCATTTAAAGAGGCGGGAAGATGGAACGATTCGGATATATGTGGTAACACCTTATCAGATGGCAGCACAGGAAGGAAAATATTATCTAATCTGTAATTATGATAAATATAATGATATTTCCAATTATCGTGTAGATCGGATTCGTAATATACAACTTTTGGAGACAGAAGGAAAACCATTTGAATCATTGAGGGGTTCTAAAAATCAAAGTCTGAATCTGGCAGAATATATGAAAACGCATATTTATATGTATTCCAGTGAAATGGTGTTTGTAAAGTATCGGATCGTAAAAGCAATGGTTTCTGATGTGATAGATATCTTTGGTAAAGAGATCACTTTTTCAGAAGAGACAGAGACACATGTATCTGTCAGTGTATATGTCAATGAGCGTGCAGCAGTGCAGTTTGCTAAAAATTATGCGCCGGATGTGATCTTATTACAGCCCAAACGTCTTAGGAATCAATTACAACAGGATATGAAAAAGTCGTTGGCAGCATACGAAGAACAGGAAGATTTTGGAAAGTAGGGGAAAAAGATGAAAGAAGAAAATGCAATCAATTTTTTGATGTACAGTTATTTTGGAATTACATTAGACAGTGAATCGGAAGAAATTAAAAAGGCGGCTGTTTTCAGAGCTTATAAGGATGCCAGCAGTCATGTGCTTTCGGTATCAGGAACGGAGACAACGAAAGAAAACTTAAAGAATGATGGTCTGGATAAGATAAAAATATTCATTGATAGTATCTGTCTGGAAAAAGCGGATTATGAAGAACAGCATAGGAAGTGTTGCGATGAACTTTTAGGTATCTATAAAGGAAAAACGGATGAACGGTATCCGTTTACATATGGGATTGCGCAAAAGTGGATAAATATGACGATGAAATATCTGTATATCATTTTATCAATACTGGGGAAATATAAGGAAAATCATGAGTTCTATCGTGATTATTTTGAAAAGTTGATCCGAATAGAATCGGAGATGGATGTTCCGCTTGACAGCTTTCTGCTAGAGTATATTTCCAATTCGCCTAAAAAGAAAAAGTATCAAGAACATCGGGAACAAGGGGCAATGGATATTCAGATTTTACAGAAAAATGGTCAGAAGGGATACTATTCAGATAAAGTTCTTGCATGGAGTAAATATGAAAATTATGAACCATATCGCGAACTTCAAAGTACATTAAAAAAGAAATTAGAAGACTGTGAAGAAAAAAATCCTTTAGACTGGGAAGGACCGGCATGGATTAAAGTTTCCAGATGGAGAAAAAAATAGATTTTATGAATGTATATATCTACTCAAGAATGGCAATGGAAAAATTGTTAAAGGAAGGTGTGCCCAAAGATACCGTAATTATTAGCTTTTATGATCCGCCAGGAAAAAGTGGAATGGTAGCGAAAGCACCGGTAAATTATTCGGGAAAAGTTGAGAATGTATTTCAAGTTGCATTATATGATATTGATCTGGTTGTTTTGCCAAAATATGATTTAACATATGAAACTTACTTTCCGGAGTCTGATGAGCTGGCAGAATTTATTTTTCGTGCAAAAGAAAAGGGGATGGATATTATTTGCCAGTGTGAGTATGGGGAAAGCAGAAGTTCCGGGTGTGCAGCGGCTATTATGGAATATTTTTACGGAAGAGGAATAGAGGTGTTTGCAGATTACCGGTATTATCCCAATCAGCTGGTATATCATAAAATGTATGAGGCACTTGATAAATATGGACATTGTCGAGATGATAGATAAAGAGATAGTCTTCCATCAAGACAGTACAAAGAAAAATATATTCGGGATGTTAGTTGCTATGTCGTACTTTTGTTGGATGAATAACACAAAAGTACGACATATTTTGTATTACAACTATATCCATGGAAAGTTATCGTTACACCAGCTCTGCAATCCTCGTTACACCCACATAGATCTGAGAAATCTTATACCAGGTGGAGAAATCCACCACACCTGTTACTGGAAGATCAAAGACAGACTGAAATGCTTCCACAGCAGCTTCTGTCTGCAGACCATAGATGCCATCTGCCCTTACGGATGGAATCGCCGGGTAAGCTTTGGAAATGGCAGTAAGCTGTTCCTGAAGCTGACGCACTTTTGCCCCGCTGGAACCGATCTTCAGATCGTAACCGGGCCAGGAGCTTGGAACACCGGAAATCTCATTTGCTGTATTGATATACATATCATTTCCGTAGAAATACCGCAGGATTTCAATGGCGGAATAGCCCTGATCTCCCAGACTTTTTGAACCCCACTGGGTCATCCAGTTAGGACAGCTGACTCGCTGACCATCGCAGTACTGGGTTAGGATCGGCTGACGCACATTGGGGCGTGAAAGATAGTTGTTAAACATTTCATCCACGATGCGGGAAATATTGGAGAAGATATTTCGTCCATAGACCCATTTGTGATCATAAGCGGTGGAGGAAGTGATAGTAAAATTATATCCTTTATTGCGGTACCATTCCGTGTAAACTCTGTTTAACGTGAAGGACATAATGGCAAGGATATTTGCGCGCAGAGTGGCATCCGGCCATGTGGCATAGATTTCACTGCTGGCTACATTTTTGATATAGTCCCGGTAAGTGACATAATAATCTTTGGCACCGTTATCCGAAGGAGGACCGTCATGTACGATAATGTATTCCGGGATAACGACCCGGCTGAGTACGATCTCGCCGCTTTCCGTGGTAGGTTTGATTTCTGCTTCCTCTATTTTCGGTGGAAAATCTCCGAATAAAGTGTTGGCAGGGATGACGATTGTTCCAGAAGCGTTTTGCGTCTGTCCTACAGGTGTCAGACGAACCGGCAGAAGCGTCAGTTTTCCGGAGAATAATGCGATGCCGGAAATCGTAACTGGCTGAAATCCGTCAGCAGAGATCTGCGCTGTGTATTCGGAATAGGGCTGCTTTTCTGATGGCTGCATAGAATATTCCAGAGGTGGCGTGGAAAATGTCAGAGCTTCCGTCTGACCGGAAGAGTTCGTCTCCACTTCTTCTAATGTGGAATCAGGCGCACCTGTATAGGAAATTCGGATCTGTGCATTTTCAACAGGGCGAAGCCCGGTGTTTGCAGTGACATTGATCTGTAACGTTCCGGTATCCACGTTGTTGTCGGGATTGGAAACAGAAGGCTGTATTGATGTTTCAGGCATAGAAAAAGACCTCAAAAGTCGTTTGGTTTATTGTATGCGTCTGTTGTTAAAATATGTACAATCCGATTTTTTTAATGAAAAAACTGGCAGACATGATTTATTTTCAAGGTACTTTGCAGGAAAAATGATAACAGGGAAAAAATATGGCATTTATAACGATTCTGTATAAGATTATGCAGAATCGTTTTTCTTATATGGAGCCGGAACCGATATAATAAAGAAGAAGTTTCTTTTACCTGATATATAGGTTGTAAAAAATATAGTTTGTATAATGCTGTACCGGAGAAAGTTATCTTGTAACAGAATATAAAATAAACTATGTAATTGGAGATATAGAACATAAGGAAATTATGTAACGTAGATATAGGGTATAAGGCAATCATGTAATATGTTTGGGTAGCTGACAGGAAGATCCCAATATGATCGGAGGCGGAAACCAGTGCATTCTGGTGGAGCCGGGGAGCAGCTTTTTTGACAGTTCCACAGCATTTACGATCAGCCGGGGCGGACATCTGGATGTGGCGGTGCTTGGAGCGTTGCAGGTGGATGCACAGGGAAATATTGCAAGTCACTATGTGCCCGGGAAGATGATCGCCGGGATGGGCGGTGCCATGGATATTATAGCTGGTGCGAAAAAGGTTATCGTTGTGTCTACGTTTCAGAAAAAGGATGGAAGCTGTATCCTGACAGAATCTCTGACTCTTCCGTGTACAGCACTGCATGGAGCGGATCTGATCATCACGGATCTGTGTGTGGTTAGGATTATGGAAAAAGGATTTTGTGTGGATGAGATTGCTGACGGCTGTACATTCGAACAGCTACAGAGCATGACGGATGCCGTTTTATTGTAGTAAATAAGGAAGAAAGGCTGTCTGCTTGCGGTAAAAACTGTGGGCAGGCAGTTTTTATTATTTTTGCTACAGACGTTTTGGGAAAATGTTAAAATTACCGGGAAAGAAAACAGCTGTGAGGGAGGCAAATACTGTTTTTGTATTTGACAATTTGGGGACTACCACATATACTAAGGATACTGTGTAAACTGATGGCAAGAACAGCGTGTGAATTAAAATAAAAATCGGAGGATAACATGGAAGAGAAGAAAAACATTATGGATTATGATACGGTTTCTCTGGATGACGAGAACAGCGCCGTTGTAATTATTGATCAGACAAAACTGCCGGGACGTACCGAGATTATTTCACTGAAAACAGCGCAGGAAATCTGGGATGCGATCTATCTGCTTCAGGTCCGTGGCGCGCCAGCCATTGGTGTGGCTGCAGCATATGGCATCTATGTACTTGCAAAAGGAATCGAGACAGATGATTTTGACGCTTTCTACGCAGAATTCAAAAAACAGAAAGAATATCTGGATTCTTCAAGACCGACAGCAGTAAATCTTTCCTGGGCCCTGAACCGTATGGAGAAGGTTGTGCTGAGTAACAAAGATAAGACTGTTGCAGAGATCAAGACACTTCTGAAAGAGGAATCTATTGAGATCCAGGAAGAAGATATCCGTGTATGCAAAGCTATCGGAGAGTATGGCCTGGAGCTTGTAAAACCTGGCGATGGCATATTAACACATTGCAACGCCGGAAAACTTGCGACAAGCAAATATGGTACAGCAACTGCACCGATCTATCTTGGACAGGAGCGTGGATACAATTTCCATGTATTTGCAGATGAGACAAGACCGTTGCTTCAGGGCGCGCGTCTGACTGCTTTTGAGCTTCACTCTTCAGGTGTGGATGTAACACTGATCTGCGATAACATGTCTGCTACTGTCATGAAAAACGGCTGGGTAAACGCTGTATTTGTAGGTTGTGACCGTGTGGCTGCCAACGGAGATGCTGCTAATAAGATCGGTACTTCTGTCGTAGCAGCGGTTGCAAAACAGTATAATGTGCCGGTATACATCTGCGCGCCGACTTCTACCATTGATATGAATACACCGACCGGTAACGAGATCAAGATTGAGCAGAGAAAACCGGAAGAAGTAACAGAGATGTGGTATAAAGAGCGTATGGCTCCGGAAGGCGTAAAAGTATTCAATCCCGCCTTTGATGTAACCGATCATGAACTGATCGCCGGCATCGTAACAGAATTTGGTGTGGCTAGAGCGCCATATAACGAAGCATTTAAAGAGATTTTTGAAAAGAAAGCTCAGGCTGCAAAACAGAAATAAAATTCTTTACAGAAGAGTATAAGGAAAAAACATGCCCCTGTACGGAAAGAGATATTTTAAAATCAGGATAAAACCGGATGGATAAAATATTGTATATCCGATGCTGGGGCATGTTTGCATCTGGGCGGGGAAGTTCCCGTACATTAGTGGGGTCTTACTTCATGCAGCTTTTCGATAACTGTGTTGATCCAGCTTCGGGCTTTTGCGGCCTCGTCTGCTGTCATTTTCGTGGGATTATAGAAAAACTGCGACACCTTATAGACCAAAACCAGCAAAATAAGAGAGTTGTTAACCAGCTTGTATTTGAATATGGTTAAGTAAATGATAAGCAAGAACCAGCTTCTGATGATAATTAGAAGCTAGTTCTTTTTAAATTATAAAAGAAAAATGCATTTTATACGAATGATTGTTGGGTAACCAATTAGTATGCAATGCATTTTTAGCGTTTTAGTATTTTGCTTCACTCAATTCGTTGAAGACTTTATTTTTCATCTGATACAGCTTATCAGACAGATCCACATAGATCTCTGCCGGATTGACAAAACGCATGTTTTCATCCCACAGAGTAGATTTTTCCTGATTACAGTATTCCTGGATCTCCATAACAGTCGGGCTGGTATAGATGCATTTTCCTCTGTCGAAGACCGGAACCAGCATCTCACGCATAGTATAAGTGCCGCCTTTTAAACGGGTACGTTTCCAGGTAGCGTTTGGATCAAAGAGCAGAAGGTCTTCTTTCGGGTCGAAGGTTTCATCCACCAGACAGATGAGATCTGCTTTGATCTTGCCGGTTTCTTTTTCATAAATGCGGTAGAACGTTTTATTTCCCGGGTTTGTGATTTTTTCAGTATTTTCAGAAAGCTTGATCTTCGGGATAAAGCTGCCGTCTTCTGTCTGGATGGCAGCGAGTTTGTATACGCCGCCGAAAGCAGGGCAGTCTTTGGATGTGATCAGGCTGGTGCCGACACCCCAGGAAGTGATGGTCGCTCCCTGGATCTTCAGGTTTTCAATCAGATGTTCGTCCAGATCGTTGGAAGCGGAAATGATCGCATCCGGGAATCCTGCCGCATCCAGTTCTTTTCTTACTTTTTTTGAAAGGTAAGCCAGATCGCCGCTGTCCAGACGGATGCCATAATTATGCAGTTCAATGCCGGCGTCCTTCATTTCCCTAAATACGCGGATAGCATTCGGCAGACCGGATTTTAATGTATCGTAAGTATCGATCAGCAGGATACATGCATCCGGGTAAAGCTCAGCATAAGTTTTAAATGCTGTGTATTCATCTTTAAAACTCATGATCCAACTGTGGGCATGAGTACCTTTGACGGGAACATTGAACATCTGACCGGTCAGTACATTGGAAGTGCCGCAGCATCCGCCGATGATGGCAGCACGTGCACCGTAAATGCCGGAGTCCGGTCCCTGTGCACGGCGAAGTCCAAACTCCATGACGCCATCGCCCTTGGCCGCATAGCATACGCGGGATGCTTTTGTAGCGATCAGAGACTGATGGTTTACGATGTTCAGGATCGCAGTTTCCACAAGCTGGGCTTCCATGATCGGAGCAATAACTTTGATAAATGGCTCACGTGGGAACATGACGCTTCCCTCCGGAACGGCATAGATGCTTCCGGAGAACCGGAAAGTGCTTAAGTATTTCAGAAATTCTTCGTTGAAAATGTTGAGACTTCTGAGATAACGGATGTCATCCGTGGAAAACTGTAAGGTTTTAATATATTCAATGACCTGTTCCAGTCCGGCTGCGATAGCATATCCGCCGTTGCATGGGTTCTCACGGTAAAATGCGTCAAATACAACCATGTCCTGATTACCGGTTTCAAAATATCCCTGCATCATCGTGATTTCATATAAGTCGGTCAGTAAGGTCAGATTTAATGATCTCATATCTTTTGTCGCATGAAAAAGGTCATGCGCTCCTCTCTGCAAAATTATATCTCTTCTATTATACACTTCTTTCCCGGAAAGAGGTATCTTTTTTAACAGAAAATTTACGAAACAGAAGTTATATAGCAGCTTTGAGAAAAAAAGAAAAAATGTGATGTAAGCGTTTGTGGGAAATCTTGACGCATGTATACACAGTCTGTTACAATTTAAAAATAAGAGTATAAAATCTTTTTGTCTGGAAAATATTTTCTGTCTTTCTTATGAAAATGCTTTTATGTGAGAAAACGTTTTTATATGTGAAAAATGTGTATCTGGTACGGGAATGGCAGATATGGTACATGTCCGGCAAAAAGCATGGAAAAAGGAGAAAAATAATGGATAAAGTGGCAAAGAACAATCTTGATACAGGAGCAGCAGTACCGTCCACAGATGCATGGTTAAAAGAGGCAAAGACAGATGGTTCCGCAAAACAGTGCGGCATGTATTTGTTCCATAATGGTGTGGTAAGAGAGACTGCAAAGGCAAAAGTACGTCAGGGCGCAGATATTGAAGAACCGGTAGTGCGCATGGAATTTTCCTATGAGGAAGAGAAAGTGCGGGAAGCGATTGCAAAAGCATATGAGCTGCCGGGTATTTATTATGTGAAAGTGTGGCTGAATCAGGGAACGCTTTCTGTAGGAGATGATATTATGCTCGTGCTGATTGGCGGAGATATCCGTCCTCATGTTATCGATGCGCTTCAGTCACTGGTAGGCGAGATTAAAAACCACTGTGTGACAGAGACGGAAAAATTTTAGGGACTTTATCAGAAGTAAAGACAGACAGGAGGAAATCTATGGATCAGAATACAAATGGTTACAATAATGGTTATGGTAATGATCCATTCCAGAATGACAACGGAAATAACAGCTATAACTATGGTCAGTCCACAAATGGAAATAACAGCTATAATTATGGTCAGTCCACGGATGGAAATAACAGCTATAACTACGGCCAGTCTACAGATGGAAATAACGGATATAACTATGGTCAGTCCACAAATGGAAATAACAGCTATAACTGCGGTCAGTCCACGGATGGAAATAACAGCTATAACTACGGTCAGTCTACAGATGGAAATAACGGATATAACTATGGTCAGTCTTCATCGGAGAATAATGGTTATAGTAATGGATCCAATTCCTATAATTATAACAATGGCAATTATAATTACCAGCCGCCACAGCAGCAGAACAATTCCGGATTTGCTGTTGCAGCTCTGGTGTTTGGCATTTTGTCACTGGTGCTGATGTGCGGTGTCAATATCATTACCGGAATCCTCGGCATTATTTTCGGAGCGCTCTATCTGGCAAAGGGACAGCAGGAACGACGTACCATGGCAACGGTAGGTCTGGTACTCAGCATAGTTGGCATTGTCGTGTATATTATCATCATTATTATTGCAGTTGTAGTGATGGGAACCGGAATGTATGATGCGATTTTGAACGAAATGCTGATGGATACTTATTATTAGACATGGGTTTTAAAAATTTTAATGAAAGCAGAAAAAAGCTGTTCAGCGACGGGGTCGATGCTGAACAGCTTTTTTCATATAAATCTTAAGGTTGTTTATATAAAGAATTATGTATGAATGATAATGAAAATTCTACATAATTCATTATATGAATATTGAATCATTTCTGCCGGAAGTATCACGCAAGGATGATAACATAATCCAGCATAATCTATTATATAGGTGTCAGAGAAAGTTTGTCAACTCTGATTAAGCGCCGATCATAACAGAAGTAGCTTTAATGATAGCAGTAGCTTCTTTGCCAACTGCAAGACCAAGCTCTTTTACTGCTTCCATAGAAATCGTTGAAGAAATTGCAACGCCCTCAGCAACGTCAAGTTTAACGATTGCGTTTACTGCGCCTTCTTCGATAGCGGAAACAGTGCCTGTAAGCTGGTTTCTTGCACTGATGTTGAGTTTGCCGTCAGCCATCATAACTTCTGTAGCTTTTACGATAGCAGTAGCCTCTTTGCCTGCTACAAGACCAAGCTCTTTGATAGAATCCATGGAAATAGTAGCACTGATATGGTTGCCACCACCGATATTCAGTTTAACGATACCGTTTACTGCGCCTTCCTTAACCTCTGTGATAGTTCCCTGAAACTGATTTCTTGCACTGATCATAATATAATCCTCCCAAATTGTTTTTTACCGTTTCATTAATTGCTATAGTCTTATTATAGGATGAAGAAACATAAAAAACAATACATAAAACAAACAAAAAACAGTGATATAAAGTGAAAATAGTTATATAACATAGTGAAACGAAGTGAAATAAAAGAAGAAACGTAACGAAATAAAATGAACTAAAACGAAATGAAAAATAAAAAGCTTACACACAAACGTATGAGACGTGGTATAATGTGTATAAAAATTGAGCAGTGCCAGACAGTAGACAGCGGCATAAAATATCCGTGATTTGTACGGGAGAGTATTATATTTATCAAGGAAGGAATTACAGAAACGATGAGTTTGGAAAATAAAGATGCTTTGACTGCGCCTGAAGTGGCATCTATACTTCAGATCGCACAGAACACCGTTTATGAACTGGTAAAAAGGGGAGAATTAAACTGCTATAAGATAGGTAGAAAGATGCGTTTTACCTATGATGATGTACAGGCTTATATCGAACAGTCCCGTGGCGGAAGTGGCAGAAAAGCAGAATCCGTCAGTGCAGAAAATACTGTAAGGGGAAGCCGGCCCGCACAGGGATTTGCCGCCCCAATTTACGAAAACACAGTAAAAGGGATGCAGGGTATGTCTTCTGTGAATCAGATATTTGAACCGGGGAAAAAACCAGATGCCTTTCAGATCTGCGGGCAGGATGAGATATTGGATATTCTGGCGAAATATATGAATACGCAGATGCCGGCGGCGAGGGCAGAGCGTATTCATCGCGGAAGCTATGACAGCCTGACTGCATTATATAAGGATGAAGTCTTGGCAGCAGCCAGCCATATGTGGGATGCGGAGACGGATACTTATAATATCCCCTATGTGAAAAAGCTGCTTCCGGGCTGCCCGGTAGTGCGTATCCGTGTGGCAAGTCGGAGTCAGGGATTTTATGTGGCCAGTGGCAATCCGAAGCAGATATCATCCTGGGAAGATCTTCAAAGAAGAGATCTGATCATTGTAAATCGGGAACCGGGTGCGGGAACAAGGATTTTGCTGGATGAACATTTACAGCAGATGGGGATTATCCCGGAGACGATTGCCGGTTATGAACATCTGGCGGCATCCCATATGTCTGTAGCAGCATGTGTCAGCAAGGGCGAGGCAGATCTTGGCATTGGAACAGAAAAAACCGCATGGAATGTAAGCGGTGTGGAATTCGTTCCGCTTCAGATGGAAGAATATGACCTTATTATAAAGAAGAAACATTATGGAGATCCGAGAGTGCAGCAGATGATCCGCATCCTGCAGTCCCGGGATTTTCAGGAGCAGTTTGCATTTATGAAAGGTTATGACATCAGTGATATGGGAACGGTAATACTCTAATATTTTATTGAAATAAAGTAGTACTATTATAATATAGGAATACGATAAAACAGGAATGTTCTGATCTGTTACAGGGAGAAAATGATGGTGTTCTGCTGCAACGATGCAAAGGTAACACGAGATCATATTAATAAATGGTAGAAACATGCATAATCTCGGAGAATAAAGGGAGAAAGATATGTCACTGACAACGCTTTGTTATGTGGAGCAGGATGATAAATATCTAATGCTGCACCGCATAAAGAAACAACATGATATCAATAAGGAAAAATGGATCGGCATTGGCGGACATTTTGAAGAAAATGAATCACCGGAAGAATGTCTGCTGCGGGAAGCTATGGAAGAGACGGGACTTCATCTGACATCCTGGCATTTCCGCGGGCTTGTAACTTTTATATCGGATGAGTGGGTAACAGAATATATGTGTTTGTATACTGCGGATGGGTTTGAAGGAACACTGCGGGAATGTAATGAAGGAGATCTTCAGTGGGTGCCAAAAAAGGAGCTTGGCAAACTGAATCTATGGGATGGGGATCGGATTTTTCTGCGTCTGCTGGCAGAGGATGTTCCGTTTTTCTCATTAAAGCTTCGTTATGAAGGCAATGATTTAAAGGAAGTTGTGCTGGATGGAAAAGAACTGGATCCGCAGACCGCTGTTGCTATGGGTGTATAAAAATGCGGAAAGTTGCATAAAATGTACCGGAATTCCATGAAATTTATTAAAATATATTGTATTTTAATACGAATACGCTATAATGGTCTGGAACTGTTTTTTTTAATGATATGAATAATCTGTAAAAAAACAGAAGAATTATCTGAAAAGAGAAGAGGAGAAAAGAAATGAAACATCTGAAAAAGATTCTTGCACTGGCAGCTGTCGGCGTAATGGCTGTTTCAATGGCAGCATGCGGTAACAGCAATGATGCATCCAAAGGAAATGATTCATCCAGCGCAGCAGCAGAAAGCAAAGACGACAATACACTGGTAATGGCTACCAACGCTGCATTCCCTCCATATGAATATTATGAAGGCGATAAGATCGTAGGTATCGATGCAGATATTGCGCAGGCTATTGCAGATAAACTCGGCATGGAGCTGAAAATTGATGATATGGATTTCAATTCTATCATCACTGCTGTACAGACGGGCAAAGCAGATATCGCTCTGGCAGGTATGACTGTAACAGAGGATCGTCTCAAAAACGTAAACTTTACTGACAGCTATGCGACAGGCGTACAGGTAATCATTGTAAAAGAAGATTCTGCTATTGCAACACCGGATGATCTGGAAGGTAAAAAGATTGGAGTTCAGGAAGGAACAACTGGACATATCTACTGCTCCGATGATTACGGCGAGGATAATGTAATCGCTTATACAACAGGCGCAAATGCCATCGAAGCTTTGAAAACAGGAAAAGTTGACTGCGTAGTTATCGATAATGAGCCTGCAAAAGAGTTTGTAGCAGCAAATACTGGTCTGAAAATTCTGGATACAGAGTATGTAACAGAGGATTATGCCATTGCAGTTGGAAAAGACAACGACGAGCTTCTGGATAAAGTAGATAAAGCTCTGAACGAGTTAAAAGAGGATGGAACTATTCAGCAGATCGTTAATAAATACATCAAAGCAGAGTAATCTTTGTGGATAACCGGCTTTGTTTTTGAAAATTGAATCGGTAAATGACAGGAGACTCTCCATTACAGTGATGTGATGGGGAGTTTTTTTGGGGCTTGAGAGAAATCCGTCCTTTACGGGACTTTCCTGACTGATATATAATATAAATAAATTTGCTGATAACGATATATAAACAGGACTGCTTGTATTAATAATAGAGGAGGAAATGATTATGGCATGTTTTATCGTACCGGCTGCGGAAGCAGTGATATCTACTATCATTACAAAAGCCGTACAGAAAAAAGAGAAAAGTGAAAATACAGTATTTACTGCAGAAAGCACGCCGGAAAGACAGAAAGGTAGAATTCCTTTCTCGCGAAAATTAAAATGGCTGAATAAAATGCTCTGGGGAGGGACTGCGCTGCTGGCATTTGAGCATGTATGGCATGGCGAGGTAACGCCGTGGTTTCCATTTTTGACTGCTGCAGATTCTCCGGCCGGTATCGGAGAGATGTTTCATGAGATGGCCACTGTCGGAACGATGATGGCTGTTGTGGTTACCGCGGTATGGATCGGAATGGTAGCTGTAACAGGCGCTATCGAGAAACGGGCAGAAGAAGCAGATTCCATTGTACGGACAAATAAGGAGCATATATCATGACGCTGTTGACTGCGCTGTTTGCGGCGCTCATCAGTACAGTTGTATGGTATTTTAAAGATGGCAGTAACCGCATGCAGACAGGTACCCTTAGTCTGATGTACTGGGGCGCATCTCTGATGTGGCTTGTGGATGCTGTTTTTGAATATGTTAATGATGGCGCTGCATATTTTTTACAGGCGCCTGCAGACATACAAAACGACTTTTTACTGGGTATTTCCGTGGTCGCACTTGGAATGGTCATCTGGCTGGTCATTCTTCTGATCAAAGATCCCAGGGGCGTGATCAGAAATCTGTTATGCCACAGTAAAAAAAAGATGGATTAAAATGTTATGTTTTAATAAATCTGCGATTGAAATATAAATTAAGAGCCGGATGTATTGGAACTCCTGTTACATAAAAATACAATTTCTGTATTATAAAAATACAAAAAATTATCGCGTACTTTACAAAAGTATGATATGATGTGTAATGGTAATTTGCAGAAGTGCATCTGAATAGCATTTTCTGAAAAAATATGAATTGCGAAAGAGGAGATTGATTTTATGCAGGGATTATTAAATCTTGCAGTATTTGCTGCAATTAAAGACCCCGTATCCGAATCGCCGCACCCGAAGCTTGCCAAGATCGCATCTGATTTCTCTCAGACATTTATAGAATCTGATCGCTGGCAGCAGTTTTTAAAAGGTCTCGGCGTAACACTGGAGGTTGCGTTTTTAGCTTTGATCCTTGGTCTTGTGATCGGTGTGGTTATCGCTATTATCCGTACGATTCACGATCAGAGACGAGGAAAACAAAAAGGTTTTGGAAATGTGATCTTAAACATTGCCAATGCCATTTGTCAGGTGTATCTGACGGTTATCCGTGGAACCCCAATGATGGTTCAGCTTCTGATTATGTATTTTGTTATTTTTGCATCATCATCCAATCAGGTACTGGTTGCAATACTGGCATTCGGTATCAATTCCGGTGCTTATGTGGCAGAGATTGTTCGAAGCGGTATCATGTCTGTGGAAGCAGGACAGATGGAAGCTGGTCGTTCCTTAGGCTTTAACTATGTAAAGACCATGCGTTATATCATCATTCCACAGGCTTTGAAAAATGCGTTGCCTGCATTGGGAAATGAGATGATCACACTGCTGAAAGATACTTCTCTGGTAACTGTTATCGGCCTGAAGGATCTGACTAAGACTGCGATGATCGTACAGAGCCGTACTTATCAGGCATTTATGCCGTTTATTGGAATTGCGATTGTGTACCTTGTTATCGTGTTGATCCTGAGTAAAATACTGAGTGTGGTAGAGAGGAGACTGAGAACCGGTGATAAGCGTTAAAAATCTTGTAAAGAGTTATGGAGACCACGTTGTTTTAGACGGAGTCAGTGAACATATTGAAAAAGGCGAAAAAGTGGTTGTGATCGGTCCGTCAGGTTCCGGAAAATCCACATTTTTAAGATGTTTGAATCTTTTGGAAGAGCCTACCAGTGGAAATATCATATTTGAAGGTCAGGATATTACGGATCCAAAGGTAGATATTGATATGGTTCGCAGAAAAATGGGAATGGTATTTCAGCAGTTTAATCTTTTCCCGCATCTGAGCATCATTGATAATATTAAGCTTGCTCCGGTCAAATTAAAGATTATGTCCAATAGCGAAGCGGAGAAGAAAGCGAGAGAGCTTCTGGAGAGAGTAGGTCTTCCGGATAAGGCGGATGCTTATCCGAAACAGCTTTCCGGCGGACAGCAGCAGCGTATCGCCATTGCCCGCGCTCTTGCCATGAACCCGGATGTTATGCTTTTTGATGAGCCGACATCCGCGCTGGATCCGGAAATGGTAGGAGAAGTTCTTCAGATTATGAAAGAACTGGCGGATGACGGTATGACCATGGTTGTTGTTACACATGAGATGGGATTTGCCCGTGAAGTAGCTACCAGAGTCCTTTTTATGGATGGCGGAAATATCGCAGAGCAGAACAATCCAAAGGATTTCTTTGGAAATCCCCAGAATCCGCGTCTGAAAGAATTTTTATCTCAGGTATTATAGAAAACGAAACAGTGTAGATATCGATATATGAGTTTAAGATGTCTATGCTGTTTTTTTATCCTGTTAAAAACATTTTAATATACCGGAAAAGCAACTGGAAAGATTTTAGCATACAAATGAATAAAAACAATAAAATGCTGCATACTTTTACTGAAAAAAGTTTCTGTAAACTATGAAAGAACACAGATGAGGCAGTTACTGATCAGGCAGACATGATTGTCTGCAGCAGGGACTTTGTACAGATATATGGTGGCTCATCAGCAGACAGGTAAAGGAGTAAAAGTATGGCACGGCAGATTGGAAAGCAGAGCCTTACGTTTCGTGAGGCTCCTTTTATTATGGAAAGCGCATCCATTGGAGGAACCAGAGAGGCAGAAGGGCCTCTTGGAGAAAAGCTGGATGCCACTGGCGAAGATGATAATTTTGGCGCAGAAAAATGGGAGGAAGCGGAGAGCACGCTGCAAAAGGAGGCGTTGTCCATGGTACTTGAAAAAGCTGGTGTAGACGCAGAGGAGGTACGTTACCTGTTTGCAGGCGATCTGTTGGGACAGACGATAGCAACGTCATTTGGCGTGCTTGATTTTCAGATCCCACTGTTTGGCTTATACGGAGCCTGTTCCACGGCAGGAGAATCGTTGGGGCTGGCTGCTATGACGGTTGCGGCTGGGTATGCCGATCTGGTGGCGGCTGTGACATCCAGCCATTTTGCCAGTGCTGAGAAGCAGTTTCGTTTTCCGCTGGGATATGCAAATCAGCGTCCCATGTGCGCAACATGGACTGTAACGGGCAGTGGAGCATTTCTGATATGCAATGAAGAGATTTACCGTAAGCACGGCAAAGAGCGCCCTATACAGATTACAGGGATGACGACAGGAAAGATCGTGGATTATGGTGTAAAAGATGCCATGAATATGGGGGCAGCCATGGCGCCGGCAGCGGCGGATGTGATTGCTGTACACCTGCAGGATTTTGGCAGAACCCCGGAAGATTATGATGCTATCGTGACCGGAGATCTGGGAAAAGTGGGGCAGAAACTGTTGTTTGAATTACTGGATCAGAGAGGGATTTCTATTGAAGAGGTGCATACTGATTGCGGGCTGATCATTTATGATAATGAGCGGCAGGAGACAGGTTCCGGGGGAAGCGGGTGCGGGTGTTCTGCTGTAACATTAAGCGCCCATTTCCTGCCGATGTTACGGGAACAGGAACTGAAAAGGATTTTGTTTGTGCCTACTGGCGCATTGTTGTCAAAGATCAGTTTTAACGAAGGACAGACTGTACCGGGGATTGCTCATGCAGTCGTGCTGGAAAGCTGCGTGTGAAATAATTGATCTCAGTGATCAAAGGAAAGTTAAATGAGGTTAAGCTAATTTAAGAGAGCACCGACCGGAGAGATAAAATAAAGTATCAGAAGTATAAAAATAAGACATTGGAAGTGGAGAAAACGATGGAATTTTATATTATGGATTATGTGAATGCGTTCTGGACGGGAGGTGTAATATGTGCTCTTGCACAGATTCTGCTGGATCGGACAAAAATGCTGCCGGGGCGTATTATGGTGCTGCTGGTGTGCAGTGGCTGCGTATTGGGCGCATTACAGGTGTATGAGCCGTTTGCAGAGTTTGCAGGAGCCGGGGCTACGGTTCCGTTGCTGGGTTTTGGAAATAACCTCTGGAAAGGTATGAAAAAGGCAGTGGATGCCTATGGATTTCTGGGGCTGTTCCGGGGCGGATTTTCTGCCTGTGCAGTCGGTTTGTCAGCGGCGTTGATCTTCAGTTATCTGGGATCATTTATCTTCAGATCCCGCATGAAAAAATAACAGACGTATGTATGAAAGAACTGTTAATTTGTCTGGAAAGTGATATGGTGGTTTTTATAAAAAATTATGATATAGGATGAATTAAAGTTGCAAAAATAATAATGTAAAGCAGGAATAAAACCAAGAAAATCACACATATTAATCCTGTCAGAAAGAATACTGAAGGAGTGTGAATGGAGATGAAAAAAATCTTAATTATTCTGCTTATGGGTCTCTTATGCTGCAGTGCGGCAGCCTGTGGGAAAAAGGAAAACAAAGATACGAAACCGAGCACCAATACGGAGAACCGCACGGATATAGAAGACCGTATGGAGAATACTGGCGATACTATCCGAGAAAATGCAGAAAACACAAAGGAAAATATTAAAGAGAATACACAGCGGATGGAAGATACTATGCGGGAAAATCAGGACAGCAATAATGCAACAAACAGCGGCAACGGCGCTGGTAATGAGTAATGTTTTTCACAGATTAAAGTTCTATCAAAAACAGACGGAAAATACGAGAAATAAATAGTTCTCATATTTTCCGTCTGTTGCCAGTTTAAAATAAATACGGATCGCTTAAGATAAATGACATCGTATCTTAATGTCCCTGAGATAATTAAAAATGAAATACAGATGCAGATCTTACTCGTCTACGCTGTAGTTTGGAGCCTCTTTTGTGATATGAATGTCATGTGGATGACTTTCTTTCAGAGAAGCTGCGGAAATCTTAACAAACTTACTTTTAGCGATCAGATCCGGAATAGTAGGAGCACCACAGTAGCCCATACCTGCACGGATACCACCGATCATCTGGAATACCGTATCTTCTACGCTGCCTTTGTAAGCAACACGGCCTTCCACACCTTCCGGAACCAGTTTCTTTGCATCCTGCTGGAAGTAACGGTCTTTACTTCCGTTTTCCATTGCTGCGAGAGATCCCATGCCACGGTATACTTTGTATTTACGACCCTGGAAAAGCTCAAAAGTTCCCGGACTTTCATCACATCCTGCGAACAGGGAACCCATCATACATACGTTGGCACCGGCTGCCAGAGCTTTTGTCATATCTCCGGAGTATTTGATACCGCCGTCTGCGATAATCGGGATGTTATACTCTTTTGCTACATTATAGCAATCCATGATAGCGGAAATCTGCGGAACACCAATACCGGCAACGATACGTGTAGTACAGATAGAACCTGGTCCAATACCGACTTTAACAGCATCAGCGCCAGCCTCGATCAGAGCTTTGGTAGCTTCGCCTGTAGCGATATTTCCTGCGATGACCTGTAGATCAGGATATTTTGCCTTGATATCACGGACAGCTTTCAGAATGTTTGCAGAATGTCCATGTGCGGAATCTACGACGATGACGTCAACATGGGCTTTTACGAGGGCATCAATACGCTCCATCATGTTTGCAGTAATGCCAACGCCTGCACCGCAGAGAAGACGTCCCTGCGCATCTTTTGCAGAGAGCGGATATTTGATCTGTTTCTCAATATCTTTGATTGTAATTAAGCCTTTTAAATGGAACTCATCATCAACGATTGGAAGTTTTTCTTTTCTTGCTTTTGCAAGGATTGCTTTTGCTTCCTCAAGGGTAATGCCTTCTTTTGCGGTTACAAGACCTTCAGAAGTCATACATTCGCTGATTTTTTTTGTGAAATCTGTTTCGAATTTTAGATCACGGTTTGTGATGATACCAACCAGTTTGTTATCTTTGTCGATGATCGGTACGCCGGAGATGCGGAATTTGCCCATCAGATCATCAGCGTCCTGAAGGGTATGGTCTGCGGAAAGTGAAAATGGATCTGTGATGACCCCGTTTTCTGAACGTTTTACCTTGTCGACCTCTTCTGCCTGTGCCTCGATAGACATATTTTTGTGGATGATACCGATGCCTCCCTGTCTGGCCATGGCGATCGCCATTCTGTGCTCTGTTACAGTGTCCATGCTGGCACTCATCATAGGGATGTTCAGAGTAATCTTATTGGTCAGTTTTGTGGTAAGGTCAACCATATTCGGAGTTACTTCAGAATAGGCTGGTACCAGTAAAACGTCGTCAAATGTAATGCCTTCACCAATGATTGTTCCCATTTCTTTTCCTCACTTTCTTCTTTTTCTCAGGTACATTTTATTATATAACCTGACAGGATACTTGTCAGTTAATTCGCTTGTGACGTACCAGTTGTTTTATCAATTATAGTTACAATGTTCAGGATTGTCAATGACAAAATATTGCTTGAAAAATTAAATTTTTTGTATCTTTTGCTCGAAAAGAGTCTGAACAGAGTAAAAATATGTTGATTTTCAGTTTGCTGTTTTCGTGATAATGCGAACAGGTGTGGAAATCAATTTCTTGCTATTGTTTTCAAAGATGATTAAGAAAACAGCCAGTGGTTTCCGGCAGATTTTAAAAAGAATCAGAAACGATCAGGCTTTGCTTCCCTGTAAATGCTTGGAACTGTGGGAAATAGCTGCCTGTTTCTTCAGGTTGTTGCTGCATGCGTGTAAATCCTCAATGGTAACTTTGGATTCGTGAGGAATCGTTTTCCATGAAACCTTTTTGAACACTGCGATATAAGTGGTAAATCGTCCGATGATATCAAAAGTCGGCCATGTCAGGCAGTAGAGTACCTTTTTATACCATGGGATATGCGGCATGCGTTCGTATTCCACGATGAACAGGTAGACGGCGGTAAGTGTGTCCCAGAGATAATCATCCAGACGGAAGATCAGTCTGCGCCAGAATGCAAGAAACAGTCCTGCCCACAGAGCATCCATACCGGAATGTACGTTCAGTACCGGGTGGAAGAAAATGCCCACCAGCCGGGAAAGATAATTTCCACCGGTAAACAGAGCTGCCTGGTCGATGCCGTTGACATAGCAGGAGCATCCGTAGATAAAGAAGGATACCAACAGCCATTTTACGATATTGATAAGGCCAAATGGAGTCAGCTGCATCAGTGTGTCAAAGGAGGCGCACCGATGACGGATAGATTCCAGAACTGAAAGAAGCACCGTTTTTGGCGTGCGTTCTTTTTTCGTGTTTTCTGTCTCACGGTGCCATTTTGTGCGCACCAGCAATTTGCCGAAAAAGATATTCAAAAACAGGTAAGGCCCTGTTTCCACAAATGCTTCCAGATGCCCGCGAGACCAGCGCAGTCTCTGACGGAATGCGATTTTCAAAGATACCGGCTGTTCGTCATAAAAGACAGCGGCATCGTTGTAAGTGATCTCGTAGCCCTGGGCGACAGCATCAACAGTCAGGGCACGATCCTCTGTGATGGAGGTATATTTCCAGCCGTCCCGCACGATCTCGTTGGAAAAAAGGAATCCGGTTCCCTGAATATTGGTTGCCAGACGAAGCACAGATCTCGGACGGTGGTTGTTTCGGATGGAACGCAGCCAGTGCAGCGCATAGGTGGATGCGATCCAGCTTTCCGTAAAATTCTTTGTATTTCTATAAGAGGTAATGAGTTTGCATCCCGCGTCAAAGGATTCGTTCATTCTTGTTATGTAGTCCGGTGCCAGCAGGTTGTCAGAGTCAAAGATAAAATATCCTTCAAAGGACATTCTACCGTAATCCTCTTCAATACGTTCAAACAGATATTGCAGCGCGTATCCTTTCGTGCGGTGCGCATCGTCAAAACGTTCGTAACAGACGGCGCCGTTTTCGCGTGCAATCTGTGCGGTGTTGTCTGTACAGTTATCAGCAATGACAAAGATGGTTACAAGATCCAGGTCATAATCCTGTTGATGAATGCTGTCCAGCAGGTTTGCAATGACAGAAGCCTCATTTCTGGCAGGGATGAGGATCGCGTATTTATGATTCTTCTTCGCTTCCGGGAATTTTCTTGTGAAAAACAGTCCGATCCACCGGAAAAACTTTTTGTAAAACAGCATGGCGCTGAAGATCACACCGATCGTCACTGCCACAGATCGGGAAGAAGCGTAGGCGCTTCCGACCCAGGTAAAAAACTGATCTAACATTGTGATTCTCACTCTTTCTTTTTAAACTAAATCTTTTCATAAAAATAACTGACAGCAGTTGCATTGCCTGATCATGGAGATTTCCCATAAGTATCTGAGGGTAAACAGATTTGACTGAAAATGTTACAGACTGGATACGATAAGATCCGGATAAAGGTATCTCCTTAAAAAACTGACAGCAATGCGGCTATCAGATAACTCAACAACTTAAGATAACCGAAAAAGTATGTGTTTGCAAGCAATGGAGAAAAATATTAAGAAAATCGTAAGAAAATATCTGAAGCGAAAACGTGTCGGGGAGAAAAGGCTCTGTAATTGGAGAGATAAAAGTGTTGTGGGGAAAAGGTTCTGCAATTGGAGAGGTACAAGTGCTGGGGAGAAAAGAACTTCGTATCTGGAGAGATAAACGTGTTGGGAACGGAAAGGGTGTCATATTTGAATAGATACGAGTTATTTGTTGTAATCTGAAAAAAAATCTTCTACAATAAGTGAAACTGTTCTATGCTTTGGCTGCTTAGATCAGGTTAAAATGTTTTCTGACAAAAAGAAGAGATTGCCATTGAAGGGGCAGCTGGCGTGAAAAATACTTTTTTATAGCTATTTATGTCGCCAGCCGAAGGTTACGGTATGGATGGTAAAATGTATGATAGGTTTTGATGCAATACAGATAAAGAGAAAACGGATATGTCGTGCAGATAGAATAACAGAAAATACTGTTTGATATAACCAGGAATAATAAGTTAAAAAAGATACACTTATAATAAGGAGGAAACTCAGTTGGAATTCAGACCATGTATCGATATTCACAATGGAAAAGTAAAACAGATTGTAGGCGGAAGCCTGCAGGATCAGGGGAATCAGGCAAAGGAAAATTTCGTGTCAGAACAGGATGCGCCTTACTATGCGCAGTTTTATAAAAAGGATGGCATTTGCGGCGGTCATATCATTTTGCTGAATGCTTCAGATTCGGAATATTATGAAGCAACAAAGACACAGGCACTTGCAGCACTGCACACTTATCCAGGAGGATTACAGGTGGGCGGAGGCATCCGGCCGGAAAATGCCCGGGAATTTCTGGATGCGGGAGCCAGCCATGTGATTGTGACCTCTTATGTATTTAAAGACGGGAAGATCAACTATGATAATCTGGAAAAACTGTTTGCGGTTACCGGCAGGGAACATCTGGTCCTGGATCTCAGCTGCCGCAAAAAAGAAGGCGAATATTATATTGTGACCGACCGATGGCAAAAATTTACTGAAGAAAAAGTTACTGTAGAATTGCTGGACAGACTGGCAGGATATGCGGATGAATTTCTGATTCATGCGGTAGATGTGGAAGGCATGGCATCCGGCATCGAAGAGGAACTGGTAAAGATGCTGGGCAGCTGGGGCAGACTGCCGGTTACTTATGCCGGTGGGGTAGGAACATTTGAACATCTGGAGCAGTTAAAGATATGGGGGCAGAACCGCCTGAATGTGACAATCGGCAGTGCTCTGGATTTGTTTGGCGGGAAAATGCCATATAAGAAAGTGTTAGAATATATTGCAAGATAATCAGTGTTTGTGCTATACTAAAGCCGGTTTTATAATCAGTAAATTGTAATGTATAATACTATTTCTGGTATAAAAAAGAAAATATAATCAAAAAGTATTATATGAAATACTGCTGGAAAAGTATTATGCGGATTAAAATGAATGCCATGTATTTTCGGGCTAAAAGGAAGATTCCGAAATACAGAATAAAAACAGGAGAGAATTATGTACACGCAAAGAGACATCATTCGAATGGTAGAGGAAGAGGATGTTGAATTTATCCGTCTTCAGTTTACCGACATTTTTGGAACGCTGAAAAATATGGCGATTACCAGAAGTCAGCTGGAAAAAGCGCTGGATAACAAATGCATGTTTGACGGTTCTGCAATTGAAGGTTTTGTTCGTGTGGAGGAATCGGATATGTATCTGTATCCGGATCTGAACACTTTTACAATCCTTCCATGGCGCCCTCAGCAGGGAAAAGTAGCACGTATTATCTGTGATGTGTATACCGCTGACAGGAAGCCTTTTGAAGGCGATCCACGTTACATTCTCAGAAAAGCAGAACAGGAAGCAGCGGATCAGGGATATTGTCTGAATGTAGGACCGGAATGTGAATTTTTCCTGTTCCATACTGATGATTATGGACAACCGACGATGATTTCCCATGAACATGCGGGATATTTTGATATCGGACCGTTAGATCTTGGCGAAAATGCAAGACGTGATATGGTGCTGACACTGGAAGAGATGGGATATGAGATTGAGGCATCTCACCATGAAATCTCACCGGCACAGCATGAGATTGATTTTAAATATGAACCGGCGCTTCATTCTGCTGATAATATCATGACTTTTAAACTGACAGTCAAGACGATCGCAAAACGGCATGGCATGTGGGCGACCTTTATGCCGAAGCCAAAATTTGGTGAAAATGGTTCTGGTATGCATATCAATCTGTCACTGGTCAAAGAAGGAAAAAATATTTTTTATGATCCGGATGCAGAGAACAGACTCAGTACAGAAGCATTGTATTTTATCGGTGGTCTGATGAAACATATCAAGGCCATCACAGCTATTACCAATCCGCTGGTAAATTCTTACAAACGCCTGGTGCCGGGATTTGAGGCGCCGATCTATATCGCCTGGTCTGAGACAAACAGAAGTCCTCTGATCCGTGTACCGGCAGAGCGCGGCGAATATACCCGTGTGGAACTGCGCAGTCCGGATTCCGCGGCAAATCCATACCTTGCACTGGCTGTATGTCTGGCAGCAGGAATGGATGGAATCAAGAATCAGATCATGCCACCTGCAAGTGTGGAGGGCAATATTTTTGAGATGACAGAAAAAGAACGGAAGGAACGTCAGATTGATATCCTTCCCGAAAATCTGGAGAAAGCGCTGGAAGAACTGGAGAAGGATGCGTTTATCTGTGATGTGTTAGGGGAACATATTTGCTCTAAATACATTGAAGCTAAGAAAAAAGAATGGAAGAGTTTCATGTCCAGTATCACAGACTGGGAAGTGAAGGAGTACCTGGGGAAATATTGATGAATAGGTAAGGCTGTATGACAGGAATAATCGTTGCTTTCCCAAAACCGGAGAATGGAAAAAATATCAGAAATATACTGGTCAGAAGCGGATATTCTGTGCTTGCGGTATGTACCAGCGGCGCACAGGCTCTGCAGGAAGCGCACAGTTTGAATGAAGGCATCGTAATCTGCGGTCCGCGTCTGACTGATATGGTCTACAGTGAATTAAAAGAATATCTGCCGCCAGGCTTTGATATGCTTTTGATTTCTTCAAAATCCCAATGGAACGACAGCCGCAGCTCAGATATCATTTCTCTGAGTATGCCGTTGAAAGTTCATGAATTGCTGGCAACAGCAGAAATGATGGTCTATGCACAGGAGCGGAAAAAGAAAAAACGCCGTTCCATGCCAAAGAAACGGACGAAAGAGGAACAGGAACTGATCCAGAAAGCAAAAGAACTTCTGATGGTACGAAACAATATGACCGAAGAAGAGGCGCATCGATACATACAGAAAAATAGTATGGACAGTGGAAATTCCCTTCCGGAAATGGCTCAGATGATCATCAGTATGATTGACATCTGATGAGTTGTGCTATGGCACAAAACAGCATCTGCTGTAAACAGGTTTTATAACCAGTAAGAAACGATAGTAAGAAAATGCAGAATGATACAGATACGGTTGAAACGCTTTAATTGTATCAAAACAAAGGAGAGTGTAAAAAGATGTTTAAAGTAAATGACAATTTTCAGAAATTACCGGGCAGTTATCTGTTCAGTACAATCGGTAAAAAAGTAAATGCTTTTCAGGAGGCAAATCCGGACAAGACACTGATACGTCTCGGTATCGGAGATGTCACTCAGCCACTGGCTCCGGCAATCATTGACGCGATGCATAAAGCTGTCGACGAGATGGGAAATGCAGAGACTTTTCATGGTTATGCACCGGATCTTGGATATGAATTTTTGAGAAAAGCCATCGTTGACAATGATTACAAAGCAAGAGGCTGTGATATTTCTGCGGATGAGATCTTTGTTTCAGACGGCGCAAAATGTGATTCCGGAAATATCCAGGAGCTGTTCGCAATCAATAATAAGATTGCTGTATGCGATCCGGTTTACCCGGTATATGTAGATTCTAATGTAATGGCAGGAAGAACGGGCACTTATGATCCGAAGACGGAAAAATGGAGCGATGTTATTTATATGCCATGCACCAGAGAGAATAATTTTGTGCCAGAATTTCCAAAAGAAGTGCCGGATATTATCTATCTGTGCATTCCAAATAACCCAACCGGAACGACCATTACCAAAGCGCAGCTGCAGGAATGGGTTGATTATGCAAATAAAAATCAGTCAATCATTATTTATGATGCTGCTTATGAAGCATATATTTCTGAGGACGATGTACCGCACAGTATTTATGAGTGTGAAGGCGCAAAAACATGTGCAATTGAACTTCGCAGCTTTTCTAAAAATGCCGGATTTACCGGTGTTCGTCTTGGCTTTACTGTAGTGCCGAAAGAATTAAAGAGCGGAGATGTATCTCTGAATGCAATGTGGGCAAGACGTCATGGTACCAAATACAATGGCGCTCCGTATATCGTACAGCGTGCAGGCGAGGCTGTATATTCAGAGGCAGGTAAAGCACAGCTGAAAGAGCAGGTCGCTTATTATATGAGAAATGCGTCTACAATTAAAACGGGTCTTGCAGAAGCAGGATTTGAAGTGTACGGTGGTGTGAATGCGCCTTACATCTGGCTGAAAACGCCAGAGAAAATGTCTTCATGGGATTTCTTCGATTATCTGCTTGAAAAAGCAAATGTTGTAGGTACGCCGGGTTCAGGCTTCGGCCCATGTGGAGAAGGATATTTCAGACTGACTGCATTTGGTTCTTATGAGAACACGGTAGCTGCTTTGAATAGAATCAAAGCATTATAATATCTGTTTTTGATACCGGAAAAGTCAGGAAACTGAGAAAAAGTCATTTCGTTAAGTCGTTCTTCAGAGTAGAGAAAGAACAACTTTGAAGTGACTTTTTCTTTTTGCGCTTTTTCTGTGAGATTATGATATAATGAGCGCAAGAGAGTCAACATGCTTGCATGATTGACGAACGGCGAATGTCGGTCATGAACCGTTTTTGTTCATGATATAATGAGCGCAAGAGAGTCAACATGCTCGTATGATTGACGAACGGCGAATGTTGATCATAAGCTGCTTTTGCTTATGATATAATAGACAGAAACGGGTTCTCAGACTGGAAATTAGAAGATAGAAGAGATGAGAGGGGAAGACATTGAAAACAACTTTAAATTATCAACATACAGTAAGAGCTTCGTCCATTGGATACATTGTACAGTCTATGATCAATACTTTTGCACCGCTGTTGTTTGTGACATTTCAGACACAGTATAAGATCAGCCTGGCGCAGGTATCGGCTCTGATCGCATTAAATTTTGCGGCACAGATCATACTGGATTTTTTCGCTTCGGCATGTGCAGACCGTATCGGATACCGGAAATGCGTGATTGTTGCACAGATCTGTGCTGCAGTGGGAACTATGGGACTTGCCTTTTTTCCGGGGCTGTTTGGAAATCCTTTTTACGGACTGATCCTGGCGGTAGTCATCTATGGAGCCGGAGGCGGACTGACGGAAGTGCTGCTGACACCGATTGTGGAAGCCTGTCCGATTGAGCGGAAGGATAAAGCGGTCAGCATGCTCCATTCATTTTATTGTTGGGGCAGTGTGCTGGTTATCCTGATTTCTACGGCATTTTTCCATTTTGCGGGAATCGCGAACTGGAAGCTGCTGGCATTTTTATGGGCGTTGCTGCCAATCGCAAATGCCATTTATTTTTCGGTTGTTCCCATGTATGAGCTTGTGGCGAAAGAAGAGCGGATGCATATGAGCGAGCTTGCAAAATCCGGGATTTTCTGGTTGCTGCTGTTATTCATGTTCTGTGCAGGTTCCTGTGAGATGGCCATTGCCCAGTGGGCATCTGATTTTGCGGAACAGGGATTGCATGTAAGCAAGGCAGTGGGCGATCTGGCGGGACCATGTCTGTTTGCAGCTTTAAAAGGCGCAGAGCGTACCTGGTATGGGAAAAAAGGAAACGATGCGAAGCTTTGGCCGTTTATGATGTTCTGCGCAGTGCTCTGCGCGGTATGTTATATCGTCATCGGCATCTCTGGTTCTGCTGTCATTGCTCTTGTGGCATGTGCCGTTGCGGGATTTTCCACCGGCGTTATGTGGCCGGGAACATTTACAACGGCATCACGGGTACTTCCAAAAGGCGGAACGGCACTGTTTGGATTTCTTGCCTTGGCAGGCGATGTGGGCTGCGGCGCAGGGCCTGCGATTACAGGATTTATCTCTGCACGTTTTGGAAATAACCTGCAGGCAGGATTCCTGTTTGGTATGGCATTTGCCGTGCTGATGATCCTGGGATTACTTTGGCTGAAGCGATACGAAAAAAGAAAATAAAAAAGAACCTGGTTCTCGTAGTGATATCCCCCTTGTCTGCTTAAGAGGAAATATATCACTTTGAGAATCAGGTTCTTTTTTGCAGATATTTTTATTTCTTTATAGAAGCACGTTTTCTTAATGTCGGATCGAGAATCTTCTTACGGATTCTCAGGCTTTCCGGTGTTACTTCAAGAAGCTCGTCTGTGTCAATGAAATCCAGTGCCTGTTCCAGACTGAGGATTTTTGGCGGTGTCAGCGTCAGTGCTTCATCAGCGCTGGAAGAACGTGTGTTGGTAAGATGTTTCTTTTTACATACGTTCAGCTCGATGTCTTCTGCACGGGAGCATTGTCCGATGACCATGCCGGAGTACACTCTTTCGCCAGGTCCGATGAAGAGGGTACCGCGCTCCTGTGCGGAGAACAGACCATAAGTAACAGATTCGCCGGATTCAAATGCGATCAGGGAACCGAGCTTACGATATTGGATATCGCCTCTGTACGGCTCGTATCCTTCATAAATCGTATTGATAATGCCATTACCTTTGGTATCTGTCATGAACTCGCCACGGTAGCCGATCAGACCGCGGGCTGGGATCTTGAACTCCAGACGGGTGTAACCGCCGCTGATGCTTCCCATGTTCTGCAGTTCGCCTTTTCTCTGGCTAAGTTTATCGATAACAGTACCTGTAAATTCATCCGGAACGTCGATGTATGCGCGCTCCATAGGTTCTGTTTTTTTGCCGTTTTCATCGGTATGATACAGAACTTCTGCTTTGCTGACTGCGAATTCATAGCCTTCACGACGCATGTTCTCGATGAGAACGGACAGATGCAGCTCGCCACGGCCGGATACTTTGTAGCTGTCGGCATTTTCCGTCTCTTCTACACGCAGGCTGACGTCTGTATTCAGCTCTTTGAAAAGTCTGTCACGGATATGGCGGGAAGTTACAAATTTTCCCTCTTGACCGGCAAGTGGACTGTCGTTTACAATGAAGTTCATAGAAATAGTCGGTTCCGAAATCTTCTGGAACGGGATTGCCTCCGGGTTTTCCGGATCGCAGATCGTATCGCCGATATGAATGTCAGCGATTCCTGAGATAGCAACGATTGAACCAATCTTTGCTTCTTTTACTTCTATTTTATTCAATCCGTCAAATTCATACAGTTTGCTGATGCGGACTTTTTTCTGTTTTTCCGGATCATGCGCATTTAAAAGTACGGCATCCTGATTTACTTTCAGGCATCCGTTGTCTACTTTACCTACACCGATACGTCCTACATACTCATTGTAATCAATGGTGCTGATCAGTACCTGTGTGTTTGCGTCCGGGTCGCCTTCCGGTGCCGGGATATAATTAATGATTGTCTCAAACAGAGGCATCATGTCTTTTGGCTCATCTGCAAGATCCAGTGTGGCAAAGCCATTTTTTGCTGATGCGTATACAAATGGGCAGTCAAGCTGCTCATCAGAAGCATCCAGATCCATGAAAAGCTCCAGAACCTCATCTACAACTTCATCCGGACGGGCTTCCGGACGGTCGATCTTGTTGATACATACGATTACATGAAGGTCAAGTTCCAGTGCTTTCTTAAGAACGAATTTTGTCTGAGGCATAGCACCTTCGAAAGCATCAACGAGAAGAATAACACCGTCTACCA
>ERZ773103.150-NODE-150-length-71732-cov-11.152936_pt1 | contig 71732 bp, 60 predicted proteins | sample MGYA00511118_ERZ773103 | MGnify/ENA primary metagenome ERZ773103 (study PRJEB29015, sample SAMEA2737821) | human gut metagenome | biome: human gut; feature: human-associated habitat; material: faeces | place: China | collected 2012 ... | reverse complement strand
TAATTATCTCATGAAAACTAGCAAAAATCGTGGTACCTACTATTCACCGTTTACTTCTGGTGATTCATTTTGGCTAGTTTCTATAACATTTGCATGCGGACAATTATCACACAACGGATTGCTAACTCTGTTATAACTACCATGTCCACCATCATTCCGTATCTCTTTTATAATCTGACCATCTTTAATTTCAAAATGCAAAGATGTTTCATCTGCATATCCTGTTTCGGGAATAAGCCTTTCTGCAAAAGCAAAATATTTAATACAATGTGATTTGGCATATTTATCAAAGTAGTCTTTACGGATAAAAGCTGTTCCACCAATTGGATCTCTATAATATGAATTCCTATTGTTGTTACATAATATAATCTTTTCTTTATCTTCTGTTTCCCATGACAGGTCAGAAACATTCAATCGCAAATCAAAAAATTTTATAATTTCTGATGGTGGCAATACTAGTGATGTTTCTTCAAAAATATCAGATTGACTTGCTATATTCTTAACACTTTTGCATAACCACGGCTTTTCTTTATTTTCTGGATATGCCTTAAGTTCCCCTAAATATTCCTCTAATTCAATAGTAAGATACCTTGCATTGCCATCATCATCTATTGCCTCTTTATCAGAAGAACAACACCATATATCGTACGTATCTCGCCATTTTGTATCGTGTTTTCCTTCTTCGTGCAATGATATTCTTCCTGCAATCATCACCCACTCTTGTTTCTTTACTTTGACTGTTTCCATAAGATGCAAAATGTTTCGTCTCGTCAATTCAACATCTTTCACCCAATTTATATCTCTAGGTATCGGTTGCTCTAAGGCATTGATTACATAATCTCCAAGTCTTTCTATATAATCTTGGAATGTTGGAATTGGTGCTGTAATTATAACCTCTTCACCATATTCCAATGGGTCATATACTTCATACCCTATGCTATTCTGATAATTATTATATGTTGCAAACTGATTAGTATAATGATTACACATCAAACTTCCATAATATAAACCTGTTGCAATATCCACACACTTCATATAAACAGAATGAATAAAATCTTCTTCTCGCATATTCATTGATTTTCTATCAGCCGAAGTTTCATAATATTCAAAGACATATCTAAAAACTTGCTCAAAACACTGCAAAAAAGAAGTCATATCAACCGTTTCAATCTCTGCCATAGGTTCTATTTCCGGTATAATTCTATTTTCGAATGCCATCCATCCACTGCATTCACCACCACAAACACAAGCATATTTATTGCTGAGATAATCATTTATTCTTTTGATTTCAAACTTCTCATTGGCGAGAAATTTCGTATACATATCAATATGGTCTTTTCCCCAATATCTAAATGGTAGAAAATCTTTATTCATCAAATCCACAGAAAATAATATGTCACTCAAATAATCTGAAACTTGTGCATTTTTATTATACTTATATAAGTCTTTTCTATTCCATGTAATAAATGCATATGGTTTCCCCAGATATGTAGCTATTCTACGAATACTTTTTGCTGACAAATCTTCATGTGAACTAATAATATCATTATAGAAAGCTATAATTGTTTCATTACCTTGATGCATCTGGCTGAGTACATAAATAACAGATTCCTGAATATATAAATCTAAAATCTTATCGTATTCAGAAATAAGTTTATCAATATATCCATCATTTTTTGATGCCACTTCATAAAGAAGTTTCGTTGCTAAACATCTAACATCTTTATTCGGTGCAGCGCAACATAGCAATGCAAAATAAAAAGCCTCTTCATCTCTCCTGTCATCTCTGTCATTCAATGTTGTAAAATACAAAACATTTTTCAACCTATTCTTTATTTCATTTTGAAAATGATATCCCGCTAATACATGGGAAAGCTCTGTTATCCTTCCACGTTCCTCGCAATAGTAATCAAATAAGTAGTTACAACTATTAAACGGTTTATCTGTAAATCCACCCATTGCTATTAGCAATTCACTATGCTCAACGGGTCTAAAGTTTTCTTGAAATAATTTAATATTATTTTGCTTAAAATGGGCCTTAACTAATGTCCTAAAACCAAGGCTCCCTATCAATTCTGTATCCACTAAAAGCTTTTTAATCTCCCTGTAATCCGGTGACATATTATCAAATATTGCAATTATCAAAGCTTCATCAAGACTGTACAGTGTGTCCATTTTAGTTTTAATAGTATCAACTTGCTTCTGATAATCTTTTCCGCTAATATCTTCAAACAAAGATCTGGCAATTAAAAAATCCGTTAATGAATCAATCACAAAATAATATCTTTTTTCACCATTCCTCTCATAACCATCCATGAACCCCATCTGTATCATAGAAGGGAGATAATTGTCTCCCGTATTTATCACCGATAGCAAGCTTTTCTCATCAATTTGTTTCTCGCCATTCATATACATCCATTTAGCAACTCTTTTGGTATCTTTCCAAATGTCTATACCCTGACAGGATATATTATTCTTGAAAACCTTACCTATGGTCGTCTTTATGTAATGCTCCAAAATGAATGTAACAGATGCTACTCCATTTTCAGTTTCATCAACAATTTTCTCTGATGACAAAACATCACACAGCATACTCAACAATAATGCGTTATTGGAGTACAATATATCTTCATATAAATATACGTCTGGAACAGACAATTTAAGTATTTCATCAAGAGCAGACTCAAATGAAACTCCAGGAAATTTATATTCATACTCCGATAATTCTTGATATTGCTGAAGAATCATTTCGTCCATTGAATTTGTTCTATATGTTATTACAATTCGTATTCTGGGATTATTCTTTAATTGTTTTAATATATTCAGTAAACTTTGCTGTCCAGCCTCTGACATCTCATTAATTGCGTCACAAATAAAAACGAATCCCTTTTCACTAGCATTGATGATCTCATTGATATCAATTCTTGATGTATCTTTTTCAAATTTTCCATATAAGCACAAATGCTCTATACAGTTTTTTTCTAGTTTTTCTTCAAAGCATTTTATGAAAAAACTTTTACCAATTCCTCCCTCACCAGAAATCAAACAAAAATCATGTATTTTTAAATACCGTTCTATTTCATATATATTTAATCCATACCAAGAATCATTTTTTTCCTGGATTAACGCAATTATATTCTTTATTTCGTTAAGAAATTTTTCCTTTTGAGATAGGAAAGAGTCATATGTTGACATTACCCTTTCAAGCTTAATTAATTCACCTGCAACGTCCTTATCTTCTTGAGTTTTTCTTATTCTAGGAAGTCCTCCTAACAAGTAACCCATGAATTCTGGATTTTCCCATTCCATAGTATAGGAATGTGAACTAATTTGTTTCATTCTATCTTTTTGATTCTTGTTCAATTCTTTATATTTCATACGGACCTCCTTTCCAAATAGTATTTATTTTTCTACTCCATCAACTCCAAAGCCTTGATAGACTCTTGTTCCACCTTACAGTTTTTATCAAGCATAAACTGAAGTACATCTACATATGCAGCAAGCTTTGTATTCTTTTTTTCTTCAATTACTTTTACATCTGATACCGTCAATTCTTTATAAAGCCCGGCCTTATAAAATCGTTCAATTGTCGCAACATCCATCATAAGTGGTCTAAATGGAATACCTGTTTTCTCCTTCAAATTCTCCAATATCAAAAATCCATAAACGTCCAAATCACCCTTATGGAAATAATCTCTAGATTTATTATCAGCATAAATCTTCTCAAGTAATAACTGCTTTGAATAGTTATGATATCCACCAAGATAGATATGAACAGCATCATCTTCATCTGAATCATGATATGTTGTCAGATTTTCTACGGTTATGACCTTATTCGCTTTTACCGTAACAGCCCTGATTTTTTCAAGCGAAGCATTTGACAATGCAATTCCATCTGGCATCTCTGAAACATCAATTACAGATGTATCAAGCTGTATAACAACATTTCCCTCTACCATTACATATGTTGGATTTTCATATAAATTATAAAATCCAAGAATATCATCTTTTTCTACAACCTCATCGGTGTAGTCAAACAAAATAGTTTCAACGGTACTACGAAATTCTTTTTGAAATCTTTTGGAATCCTTAAACAGTGCTGTAGAAAAATTACGGATATAAGTTTCACTATTTAACTTGGATACCGCTTGCAATACTCGAATTATCTCGCTTGCCCGTTTACCATCATACTTCAAGTCATATGGTAACTTTTTATATTCTTCCAAACACTGGCACCAATCTTTTATAACCGCCTGAACTATCTGTGACTCACTATTTCGATACTCTGTAAGACTCTTTTTTACTTTTTCACACTGTTCTGGAATGCTTGTTCTTTTTAATTTTCTATAACATTCCGAAACACCGGCAATATTTAGTCTTACTTTTGAATATTGACCAGCACTGTTTTTCTCAGCAAAAACAAATTCTTCTACGCAAAGTTTTTCTATTGCAACATTGATATCTTTATAAGCTTCATGATTGTAACGATCCACATATGCTGGATAAACTTTCTTTACTTCAATCTGGATGGCACGCAAAGAGGACGCATCTTTATCAAATGCACCTCTTCTTTCATACATATCTATTAGTCGATTTAGTATGTCTTTGCCGTAATCCATTCAGTTCCATCCTTTCATATTCACAGTTTTCCAATCATCTTTATATCTTCTCGAATGACCGTATAGCATTTCGATTACCTGATTTTACAATCGAGTATGTAATATCACAGTATGGCAAAATAGATGTTGCTTTCTCAGCAGTTGCTATGAGTACCAATTGAAGATTTAATTTCTTAAACATATTCATCATTGGTTCAATTCGATCACTTGTCATATTATTAAAGGCTTCATCAAGCAAGATAAGTCTCATACAGCCATCTGGGTTCTGTTCATATATCTGCAAAAGTGAAGCACATATGGCAACATAAAACGGTGCTTGGTTCTCACCACCACTTCCTTCACCACTTACTTTAGAAAGAGGTACTTCAATGTCTGTAACAGAATTTTTAACAATAATGTCATAATCCAGATATGTTCTGTAATCAACATACATACCCATGCTCTTTGCTCCAGAACGTGTGCCTGTCAGATTCTCTTTTGCATGTTCTTCAACATCCATCATGATTCTGCTCATAAAATCTTCAATCTGACTTTCAAAAATCTCTGATTTATTAGCCTCTGCTAAAAATGCCATAATCTCATTATCTTGGTCTATCTGCTGATTATCTTTATCCATAATAATGTCATAGAAAATCCCAAGTTCTTTATCTTTACTCTTATCAATTCCAAATCGATAGCACTCTTCACCATATTCTAGATTTTCCATAACACGATTAATCTGCTTAAATTGCTGTCTAGCGCGAAGAATATCATCCTTCATTCTAAACAACACTTCCTTACGAAATCTATCCTTACAACGTACCTGTGCCTGAGCTAATTCTTCTTTGTGACGTTCCAATTCAATATTTTGTAAAGACAGATATTCCTGCTGATATCTACTAGCTCCATCAATACCTTCAGGGTAATCACAAGTATATGTTGCTGTATATTTTTGCTGCAACGGTATCAATTGCTGGTTCAAGTAATTATCGAATGCAATAGTATCCTGAGTCGCACGGTTGCCAAAATTATATGCTATGGATGATGCCTTTTTAGTTCTTCTCTCATCCTGATACTTCTTTTCAACATCACTTGCATGTTCAGGATATTCTCTTACAATATTTTCATATGCCATTTTCAGCTCATCAATAGTAGTTTCAAGCTTAGCAATCTCCTGCTCCGCCTCCTTTACTCCAGTTTCAAGATTTTGCTTTTTAGCTTTAATATCCGTAATTTCACCTTGTATCTCGACAACACTCTTCTCACATTCACTCACGCGATCATACATAGCAAGTAAAATTGGATTCTTCTTAAATTCCAAAATCTGTGTATTTATCTCATCAATTCTTATACCTATCGCTTTTGCTTGACGTCCCGAATCTATATATTTTTCTAAAAAAGCAAAATTATTTCCTGCAGTGAATTTATTATATTCACCATACATTTCATCAAAAGATTTTTTCTCATCATCCATCTCATTTAGTTGTTTTTGAATGCTAACAAGTTCTTTTCTGGCGCTAATCAATTGTTTTTCTATAGCATCAACGCCGATAAAATGTTCTTTCTTTCCCATTCTCTGTAAACAGAAATTCTGAAAACGCAAGCGGTCTTTTGTAACACTTTTCTGATGTTGTTCAAGAGAATCTGGCGTTTCACAACACACTACATCTCGCATAACAAATCTTGCATAACGTTTTGCATAAATATTTTCGGACTCAACCTTATCTCCAAGAAAGCTTACTCCATCTTCACAATAATGAATGTCTCCAATTTTTCTTGTGTCAATAAGTCCAATACCTTTTACTTTATCTCCCAAAGAAATAAAAACCTTCTTTGCAACAAGATAATTATCTGGTGCGACAATAATATTAAATCTCTGAGTATTAAGATAACTTTCAACAGCGTCCTGCCAGCTATCATCTGTCATATAGAGCAGCTCACACAAAAGTTTGGCATCCGCTTTCTTACTCTGCTCCCCTAATTCCTCATTAATCTTATTTCTAACAAAGGTTGCCTCTTCTGGATAGCACATTACACCAGCTTCCAGACTCTTAATTTTATCCTCAAGTAATTTAGCCTTATTCGATAGAGTTGTTATTTCCGTTCTTATCTTTGCATCATGATTTTTTATTATCTCTTCTAGGTCGGCTAGTATTCCCGCAGCTTTTTTAATTTCTAAAATACGCTCGTCAACATTTTTTTCCAAAGTTTCATCGCCTAGATTTAAGACACAAGAAAAACCAATGCGGTTTAATTTCTTTTTAAGGGATAACAGTTTTTCTGAAATCTCTGTAAATATAGCCGCTTCGTTTTTTAATCTCTCGTATTCTTTTTCATTTTCTTTGTTCTCTTGCTCTAGAGAAAGCATCTCTTTATTTTCAGTATTATCCTCAGCAGCTCTTCTTGCCTCATATAATAAATCTGATGCTTTTCTTTCCTTTTCAGACAATTCAACCAATTTATCTGTTAAGATATCGATACTAGCAGTCCATTCCGATATAAGACGCTTCTTCTCCTGTTGTTCTTCAACATTTCCTTGATAATTAGCATATGCAACAAGTATCTCATTAACTTTAACTTTAAATAAGCGTGCTTTTGCCTCTATAATTCTTTCATTAATCTCTGCAAGCAGCACTTCTCTATCCTGTGCTTCCTGCAAAATCTCCTGCAGTCTTTCAAGTTCACGCATGTCTTTCTGCAAGAAATCTATATTCACCTCGGGTTCCGGCAAAATGTATGTATAGATGAATTCACGAATGTCTTTTATATCCTCAAGGCTAGTACCCATATGAAATACTTCATTGAACTTTTTACCAATTGGTGAATCTGCTTCTCCAATACCCAGCATACGACAGATTCTTCTTCTAGCATCAGCCTGATTCGAAGCCCTATCCATTCCCTTATTTTCAAGTTTAAAAGCATCCCTTGATGTGGGTTTTCTTCCACCTTTCACCTGTGTAAAAAATGGAATATCCTCAAGTGAATATCCTGGTTTTGTAATATACCAGTCCTGGTATACACCTTTTAAATCCTGCTTTGGCGTTTCAGATTCCACACGAACTGTAATTACAAAATTTTTATTTATATTTTCATCTAAAAACTCAATTCCAATATATGAAACTGTATGCCCTGGACGCAGATAACTATCCTCTGCTCTCTGCTTCTGATGAACAGATCCCAATAATGTTCTGCCGCTCTTTTTATTACCGGCTGTATTAAAATCCTTATTAGTTGTAAGACAATATCTTATAGCATCCATAATCGTTGTCTTGCCCACAGCATTTACACCCAATAAATAAGTTATATTCTTAAAGTCAATAATATCATCCTGGAAATTATGCCAGTTTATCAGATGGAGTCTGGTCATTCTAATCATCGTTTTCTTCCTCCTCATCTGAATTTACATATTGCGCTAACAACTTGCTCGTCTGCTCATATGCTGTAGAAATAGTTGTGTCTGGCATAGCAAGCATTACAGATGCATATATCTGTATTTTTGCATCCATATCAAGCAATTTATCTAAGGGCTGCACAAGATTATATCTTTTAATATTTCTAAGTGAGTCTTCCAATAACACTTTGTCAAATTTTCTTGGAAGATTTAATTTCTCGTATTCATTTTTTATTTCTTCAACAGTTACAACTACTTTATCTTCACTTGTAGACGGACTTTCCCTTTTTTCCACATACAAAAGTCTAAATATAAGGAGCATAATGCTTTCATATTTCTTAATCGCCAATCTACCTGTCCCATGATTATTAATAAGCTGAACCACTCGCAGATTTCTATGAATAACCAATGTATAACCAATTGGCTGAAATAATTGCCTAAAACTTTCCTCATGGTTAATAACGTAATAATATTTTTCTCTGGTCGAATCCACATTTCCGATTAGGAAGCAGTTATTCAACAAATAATTAGCGATTTCTTCTTTGATATCAATAGCCATCTTTAACCCTTCCTTTCTTCAACAATAAATTCTTTAAATCGAACGCCATTACACTCTACAAATGTGTCCTTTAGCCTGATTTCATATTCTCGCTCTGGTGTTTGTGAATATGTATACAAGCCAATGACTTTTGTTAATATTTCCGGATTATCCTTAAATACACTACTAATAGAAATTGCTGTCTTTCCTTGTAAAATATCTTTCGCAAAAGAATTCACATTTTCCGACGTTAACGCATTTCTTATATAATCCATCATCTTACGATTTTTCTCTTCTACTAATTCCATATCAAGTTCATCTATAACAGACATAAGTTCAATCGGTGATGAACATCTCTTTTTCACCGGTGTTGCAAGCGATGCACTATCAAAGAAATTTTGTCCAAATATCTGAAATACATTTTGACAGACGGTTTCATCATCCTCGTACAAATCTTCTTTTGTTTTTATCTGACTAGCATAATACTGAAGCATATTATTAATTTTGCTTTTAACGCTTCCATCAGATAATAATAAGAATTGCGCTCTTTGTACTGCTCTGGTTCTATATATAATGTGCCTATCGTCAATGGTTCTCATGATAGCTTCCATCTCTTCAATATCCATGCGAACCTTGGTAATCAATTCTTTTATTTTTACAGTAGCCTCCGCTTTATCTACTCGCTCTGCATCCATATAATCAGTTACAAGTGCATCCATCAAAGCGCCTTCACATTTATCAAGACTCTCATACAGGCTGGTTCTGTAATAGAAAAGATTATCGTTTGTCTTAAACCTATGATAGGAACCTACTACAATCTTTTCCTCATACTTTTCAAAAAACTCTAATACTTCTTCTGGCTTTTTACCTTGTGTAAGATTATTAATATGATCCTCAATAGATGCAGAAAGGATTCTAAGTGCCTGATTTAAATTATCAAAATCCTCCGAAGCTTCCTTTAATACGCCTTCATAAGGACTTCCCTGTTCAGAAATATGTTCAAACATGGAATAAATCTTAAACAATTTACCCTTATATGTAATGATTGTCGGACTAATAATCTCTTGAAATGATTTAAGTAGTGGCACCACCTTATAGTTAATGGCCAACTTGGATTCCTCTTCGTACTCGCCTTCCTTTTCAGTGAGCCAACCTGTCTCCTTAAGCCTTCTAATAAATCCACCTGCGATTACACGTGTATCTGCAATATTACCATCTGTTTCTGCTTGTTCTTCTAAATCAAGTTCCACCTGTTCATCAAGTCCATAGAAATAGTCCTCAACCATATCAAAGGTTGTACTTTTCTCTATGGCATACATTGGCATGCGTTTACACTTATCCCAAATGAGAGTAAGAATATCAACATATTTTCTTTTATTTATTCCTGTTAATGGGCGAAATAAATTCTCGTCCACTTCATCAAAAATGTTCATGTTCTCACTCCTTTCATTCCTTCCAACAATTATGACATTTGCTGTATAAACTGATTCAAATTGGATTTTAACCAATTAATCTGCATCATTTGAATTTTATCCCAATCATTTTCTTCATTACATTTTTCTTCAACAAGTCCAAGTAACTGTTTCATCGCTTCGATATCTTTCTCATCAAACTCACTTTTTACTGCATATCGATATACCGCAAATAATATACCTCTAAAATCACCTAATTGTTCAGAAGAAGATTTTGCCAACATCTCTATAATTTTATCCGGTTCATACTTACTCAAAAAACGATGCCCTATAGTGTATTTGTCTGTATTTCTACATACATCATTATATAATTCTTCAATGTCTTGAGGATTATAATCAAATTCCTTTTGTTTGGTGTCAAAAGAAAGTGCATCTGATAGCTTGCCAATAAATTCTTCGTATTCTTGTTTAAGCGCAGGCTCTTCTATGCTATATGTATGTGAAAAATAGATTTCTGCATCTGTATTAGTCCTCGTTCCAACACCCTTTGCATTTTTTATCATTAATTCACAGGACTTTTTGTAATCAAATCCCACGACTGAACCAAGATAAATCATATAATATGCTAATTTACAATAAGCATGAATTCCTATTGCATCGGCTGTATGCAGTTTTTTCTCAATATTAACTAACGCGGAATATACATGTTCTTCTGTCTCTTCCGCATAATTACCTAATATTCTTAAATCTGGGTCTTTATATTCAGCATGCCTTTCAAAGAAGCGAAAATCTTTATATGCTTCATATGTCTTTTCGACTAATTGAGCATCAAATGTCTGCCATCTCGTATAGTCATATGCAAAACGCATCAATGGCATATCATTAGAGCCTAGCTTTGTTGAAAGGTAATCGTTACCCTCCCATTTAGGGAACTCATCAGCTTTTATATTTGCAGATAGACAAATCACTCCCTTTAATAGACATTCATAAAAATCGTCCTCGTATTCATTTGCGTTCATTTTATCTATAATATCTGTTGTCTTCTGTATCGCAAATATAAAAGTCCGCAGATTTTTCTTGCAAATATTACAAACAATTCCGGATAAATTCCTATACTCCTCCTCGTTTCGTTCAAAAATGTTATTAAGCTTGCAATTATCAAATTCTCTAATTATTTGAATTACTGCCTGTTCATAATCACTATTAAACTGAATTGTATCGCTTATTGTTTTCTCTTTTATTCGAAGATACTTTTTCACCTCTTCTGGAACTTTGATTTCCTGTTTCTTTTCATCCTTTTTTTCATGAACTTTGGCAAAGTCAAAATTGAATTTATTATCATTTTTTCTCAGAATTTCATTTTCATTAGCAACTAGTAAAACCTTTACTCCGTCTCTTTCTACTAAACCATTCACATAACCAAGTAAATTGGTGATATTGATATTACTTCTTTCAACATCCTCTAGAATGAGCAATTTATCTTTTAGATTAACCGATTCATACAATTCACTTAAATCATCGTCAGATAATCCCAAGTTAATACCAGCTAGACCTGTGATATTTTTTATTACATTTTTTGCAATCACTTTTCCTGTAGTCACCGTTTCCGAATGTTTTCCACCTAAAGTATGCATTCTTAACTCCATGTATATACTTTTACTAATCATGGAAATATCATCTAGCCCATATAGTGACACTACAACAGAAGTTGCATTATGCTCCTTCAAAAAAGGAACCAATTTATTTTCAATATAGTAGGTCTTCCCAGATCCCCATTCACCAGTAAGCATAATGGCGGTCCCAGTCTTATCTTTTAATAAATAGTGTAATATATAATTATTTAACCCATTAATTGTCATATTCCCACCTTACCTTTATAACTTCCTAAAGCAAAAACTAAATTAATTGCAATAATTCTTCGATGCGAGCAGCTATACGTTTTTGTTCGGCAATTGGTGGCAACGGAATCACAGCTGACGCAACCTTATCTTTATTAAGATTGTCTACAGTAGCACCAGACGCTTTTTGTGAAAACTGGTCAAATGCATATTTTGATGATAATAACCAATATAAGTAATCTAAATCAAAAACTTCTTTTGTATTCCTGAGTAGTAACCAACCATCGTGTATGCAACCTTCAATTTGTGATATATATGGTCTACCAAAACTCATAGAATTAGTTAACAAAAAATCTCCTGGATATACTTTTCTGCTTTTTCTTTCCCCTTCAGGTTTGATTTTTTCCTTTGTTTGTACTATATATTTTCCATCCTTAGCAACATCACCTATTTTAATCCAGTTTATGCCGTCTTCTGCATCAGTTAAAAATGCCTTTATTGGTCTTGGCGACCCTCCCCGCTCGATTTCCATAGCCCATCCTAATCTAATCCATCTCCAATTTTTAGGAATGGATAAAGTTTTTTCTTTATCCGTTATTTTTTCATCCCCAACTAATTCTTCTGCAATTCCATCTTCTGGTAACTGTGATGTTAATTTACCTTGAATTCCTTCATCAATTATTTTGTTTCTAAACAATTCACAATCTGATATAAGTTTTTCTTGTAATTGTTTTATTGAAACCGAATACACATTTTCACTAAATTGATTGTTTATCAAAGCCTTTCTGATTACCGATACAGCTTCTACTATCCCCTCTGATTCTTCTTGGATATCTTCTAGCACTTCAGTTATATTCCTTTCATCTTTTTCTTCAAGATTTATCCACTTAAAATCAAGATTGCTCGCAGCTTTTATTTCTTTTTCTGAAAAGCATCTCCACCTTCCATTTGGATTTGTAACCTCATCGTATGAAGCAACTCTATCATTTTCATGTCCAGAGCAATAAGAATCCACGAAATCTTGCAAATGAGCCCTAGTCATAGGTTTTGTCACTAATGTATGTTTAACTCCTGTTCTATAGTCATATACCCAAATATCTTTTGTGGGCTCACCTTTCTCAAAAAATAACACATTAGTTTTTACACCATTTGCATAAAAAATTCCTGTTGGCAATCTAAGAATAGTATGTAAATTAAAATCTTTAAGAAGCTTTTCTCTTACTTTTTCAGTTGCATTTCCATCTGCTAAAACACTATCCGGCAGAACCACTCCCACTCGTCCACCTGTTTTTACTATCGACATGATATGTTGCAAAAAATTAACCTGATTATCTGGTGTTTTCACAAAATCCGGACGATTTGTTGACACCTCAACACTACCCTGTGGTCTTGTTCCAAATGGTGGATTAGCCAGAATAACCTGGTACATCTTATCTGATGTATCGATAAGCGAATCCTGATATGCGATAGGGCTCTTATTTACACCGATGTCATGAAGATACAGATTCATAGATGCAAGTGTTACAACTAATGCTGTATTATCCGCACCGAATAAAGCATGATTCTTTAGGAACTTCTGTTTTTCCATATCCTTGCTCTGACCTTTCATATGGTCATATGCAGCAAGAAGGAAACCACCAGTTCCACAAGCAGGATCTGCTACTGTCTCATCAATTTTTGGATCTACCACTTCGACAATCGCTTGAATAAGTGCTCTTGGTGTAAAATACTGTCCAGCACCGCTCTTCTTATCCTGTCCATTTTTCTCTAAAATAGATTCATAGATTGCACCCTTTAAGTCGCCTTCCATCATGTACCAGTCTTCACCAGCCACCATTTCGATAACCTTTGCAAGCATAACCGGTCTATCAATCTTATTACTTGCTCTTGTGAAGATAGTTCCAATAAGACCTTCGTCCTTTGAAAGTTCATCAAGAATTTCCTCATATTTGTCAACAAGGTCTGTACCACTTAAGTCACACAAATCTTTCCATTTGTAGCCTTCCGGGATTGAACTTCCAAGTCCTAATTCTTCTTTTTCGTTATCCATTTTCAGGAATAAAATATATGTAAGCTGTGTGATATAGTCTGTGAATCCAACACCTGCTGCCGCCATAACATTTGCTATATCTCCAACCTTTTTAATTAATGCTGCTTCGCTTTTTTGATTTGCCATACTATGCCACCTTTAATATAAATTTTGAAAGCGTCTGAATCTCACTAGCCAATGTAGCACCACCAAAACTCTTAACTGCTCTCTTCCATAATTCTGTATCAGTTTCATTAAGTTCCATAACAGTAATTGCACCATCATTAATGATGTATTCTGCAATTTGCTGCATAATATCCTTCTGGTCTTCTGTAAGTACACGCTGCGCGCGACCACAATACAAGCTGAATCTCTGTGCATATCCATTGATAAGACTTGTGAGTTTCTGATTTTTCTTATACGCATAACGCACTATCTGAATAAGATTTGTAAGTGCATTTACATTAGCCTTGCCATCAAGTGCTTCTACATCTCCTTGTTCATCCAGAAGCTTATAGTTCTTCCATATCTGATATGCTCCATACTGTCTGCTTTCAGCTAACAACCTATCCTGCAATTCCATAAGCATTTCATGTGTGATAAGCGTATCCTCTGAATTATAAATAATACGTAGAGCTTCAATACTATCTTTATTATCATCAAGGTATTTTTCAAAATTCTCGATATATGTCTTTGCAGATTCCTTTGAGAAACCAGCATAAAGTACCTTGTCATCATCACCAGATTCCACCATATAACCACGCTGCATTTCAAGTAACTTATTTCTCGCCTGAAGATTTCCAATCAAACAATAGATAAGTGCCATTCTTGCAGTATTGTCATGGGATGGACTAATATACTCAACCAATGTTCCCTCTGCAAATGCAGTATTAATATCATTTGCAAGCTTTCTTGGTGCGAAACCATAACTTGTAATAAAGTAATCAAGGTGTCTTCCAAAGAGAACGCTTTCTTCATAACGTCTGTTAATAGTTGAACAATAATCCCTAAGAAGCATAAGGTTATCATCGCTTACTTCGTTGTGTGCAAGTCTTTCTAATAAGTGTTCCAATGATAAGGGTCTCTTTGGTCCAGGTCCTACTCCCGGCTTTGGAATATGCTTTTCAGACTCCGTTACTCCTACTGCATCCACTATGTAATAGCATTCCTTCGTATCTGCATTTGGAGTAACTTCCTTTAACTTATCATCGCTGATAATACGGCATCCTCTACCCTTCATCTGTGTATAAAGAACATCAGAATGAACATCCTTCATAAAGAGAACCACTTCCAAAGGCTTAACATCTGTACCGGTTGCAACCAATGTAACGGTAACTGCAATTCGGAAATCCTTTGTAGTTCTTAAATCCGTTATCAATGCATCTGAATCCCCTGCTGTATATGTGATTTTCTGAACATAATTCTTAGGCAAGGTATTGTTCTCAAATTCCGTCTTAAATACATCCTCTGCAATCTCTACAATTTCAGCTGCGTGGTTATCATCCTTCGCAAATATAAGAGTTTTAGGTATGAATTCCCACTTCTTGTCACGCTCTGGATATAAATCTTCATAAATAGCCTTTTTATAAGCGAGTAATACTTCTCTAATCTGATTTTTATTAACTACAGACCTATCAAGTTCTGATGAACCATATTCAACTGTAATTGGAGCTGCATGTGTTTCTGATTTTCCAGTTCTTTTCGCTGTTTCAACAACTTTAGCTCCCTGTTCAATCGTTCCACCATGTGCGGTAACATCCGTAATAATTCTATAAATTCTCGATGGCACATTGACACCATCTACGATAGAATCTTCATACTTATAATTTTCGATAATATTGTTATTGAAGAATGCATATGCCTCTGGTGTAGGAGTTGCTGTAAGACCTAATACCGTTGCTCCTGAAAAATAATCTAATACTTTTTTCCACTTTCCATAAATGGATCTGTGACATTCATCCACGATAATGAGTTGAAAATAATCTGGAGGAAGTTTCAAATCATTACAAAGTTCTACAACTTCTTTACTTTCTTTTTCCTCATTCTTCTTTGCAAGCTCATCCTCTTCATCTTCATTGCCATCTTGAATTGCCTGACCTGTGAGTACTGCAAAAAGTTTTTGAATTGTTGAAATCACTATATCTGCGTTTACATCATTTTCTTTTCTTAATCGTTTGATAGTATACAGGTTGCCCATTTGCTGCATATTTTCAGTTCTGTCAAACAAACTGAATTCTGACAGTGCCTGCTTTGCAAGGTTATTTCTATCCGCTAAAAATAAAATTCTCTTCGTCTGTGTATAATTCAACAATCTATATGAAGCTAAGCAGGCAAGATATGTCTTACCAGACCCCGTAGCTAGTACCGCCAAATTCTTTTTATTACCCAGTTTCAAGGATTCTTCCAACTTAGTCTCAGCCTTATACTGGCAGTCACGAAGTCCTCGCTTCTCAAGTAGTGGAAGTGCTCCGTACTCAGACTTCTTTCCAATTATCTGAAGCATCTTCTTTGGAGAGTGCATCTGTGACAGTTCTTCATATTCGCTATCTTCCACAAGCATATTTTTGAAATATATTTTATTTCCGTTGGCCATATATACTAATGGAATTAATTTTTCAAACCACAGCGCATACCAAGACTGTGGTGATACCGCATAATCCTCAGCCTGTTTCTTTACTTCATCACCTAACGGATTTTCTTCTCTTTTTGCCTCTACAACTGCAATTGCTTTTCCATCAACAAACAGAAGATAATCACTTTCCGTATTACCAACCATCAAAGCTTCCTTTACAGCAGTCGTACTGTTAGGCAAATATTCATTTCTTGAAATGATATCCCAGCCGGCGTTTCTTAGCTGTTTATCGATTTTCACACGTGCTTTTTCTTCCGGTAACATAGCATCTTCCTTTCTGGATTTCACTACCACATCTATACTCTATCAGATTAGCTGTCCTTTTTTACGGACTCTATCTGCACAATATCATCAAATCCACAATTTAATTCCACACAAATACGTGCAAGCACACCCATTGATACCTGCTGGTCATTATTCATTTTTGTAAATGTACTTGGTGCAATCTGCGTCTTCTTTCTTAAGTCAGTTTTGCTCATTTCACGATCTATGAGCATCTTCCATAAGGGTTTATATGTTATTTTAATTTGAGTTTCTGACATGTCATTTTCCTCCATATTTCTCACGTCAAAACAGCCTATAATACTGCATTATATTATACACTAGTTCTTTCTAATTTACAATTATAACTTTTGAGTTCTCGAAATTACTTTTGCATAAAAATACCGTCTTGCACCTGGAATTTACTCCTGAATTTACTTCTGCACAAGACGGTTATCACCATGATATATTCTATTCTTCATTCTTTCTTCTTGTGGATATCTTTCCAAAATACACACCGGCTTCAGCCAGCTCATTCTGACTTCTACATCTATTATATTCAGCTCTGATAACTGCCTCCACAGCCTCTCTTCCGAATTGATCAAGTCTTGCATACTTCAGTGCATATTCTGTAAGGTCATCTTCCACCTGTGACAAAGCCAAATCTTCCATAGCCGCTTCATCTATTACAGGCGCAGATGAATCATCTGACTTTCCCATAATATATTCGATACGCTTCTGGAATATATCGCTCATCTTACTTAATGTTTCAAATCCAGGAGTTCTGGTATCGGTCTCCCAAGTAGATACCGTACCCTTTGTTATACCAAGTGCCTCTGCAAGTGCAGTCTGCGTCATGCCATTTTCTTTACGAAGTTCCTTAATTCTTTCACCCATTGTCATGATTTGTCACCTTCCTTCTATATTAAAGTATGCTAATTTCATCACTTTGTCAACAAAAATAATTATTTTTGTAAACTTTTAGTATTGACAGGTAATGAACAGTAATATATACTAGCATCATCAAAGTATGCCAATATCGTTACTTTGATAACAAAATAAAGAAGGAGGAATCATTACATGCAGAAACCAACAATCAGTGTTCCTGAAATGGCAGCGGAGTTAGGAATCGGCTTAACCAAGGCATATCAACTTGTTCACGAGCCTAACTTTCCCACCATTCGAATAGGAACTCGCATCCTTATTCCGGTTGACCGTTTTCACGAATGGTTAACGCAGGAATCCAAGGGAGGTGAAGCCAGTGAAGGAAAACACTAATTTACCTTTCCCTCTTACCATCTACCAGGCAGATTGCTGTGGCGATACAGAAGAAATGACAACTAAATATTATACCGCTACCAACAGGGCAAGGTACAAGTAAACCACAATCGTTTCTTAGGCTATACCAAGGATGCCGAAGGTAATCTTATCATCGACCCAGAACAAGCTGAAACAGTAAAGCGAATCTACCGTGAATACCTTGAAGGCTCTAGTATGGATAAGATTGCAGCCGGACTGGAAGCCGATGGATTACTCACTGGTGCAGGTGGAAAAAGGTGGCATACAAGCACCATAAATAAAATTCTTCAAAATGAAAAATATATGGGCGATGCACTTTTACAGAAAACCATCACAACGGATTTCCTTACCAAAACAAGAATAAAAAATAATGGTTCTGCCCCTCAATACTATGTTGAGAATGACCATGAAGCCATTATTCCAAAAGATATATTCCTATTGGTACAGGAAGAACTTGTAAGAAGACGTGGCATTAAGAAAGACCACAATGGCCGAGCCTGCTCCTACACTTCCAACCATATTTTTTCTAAGATGGTTATCTGTGGAAACTGCGAAGATTTCTTCCGAAGAATTCATTGGAATAACCACGGTTGCAAATCCATCGTATGGCGCTGTTCCAGCCGCCTTGACCGTTCACGAAGCACCATCCCTTGTACGACTAGAACTGTAAACGAAGAAGAATTAAAGAGCATTGTCATCCGGGCTATCAACGAAGTATTTGCTTCAAAAAAGGATTATTTGAAAGTACTGCAAAACCACATTGCACAGGTAGTCAAAGAATCTGCTGCCATTTCGGAAATTGAAATTGATAAGCATCTTCTGGAACTCCAGAAAGAACTCATCAACAAAGCCAACAACAAGGAAGAATACAATTCCATCGCAGAAGAAATCTTCCACTACCGTGAACTTAAGCAAAAGACTCTCACCGACGGTGCTACCCGCGATGACCAGGTTAACAGGCTCAAAGAACTCTATGATTTCATAAAATCACAATCCACTGAACTCACCGAATTTGACGAATCTCTGGTCAAAAGAATGGTCGAGAGAATCGTGGTATATGATGATAAAGTGTGCGTTGAGTTTAAGTCCGGAATGACGGTGGAGGTATAGTTTTCAAATATCAGAGGTGCTATAACTAAAGCACCTCTGAAACTAATTCTATTTTTACAAGTTTTATCTTTTCCTTTGGAGTAATAATATTTCTTTCATGTTGATAATATATATCTTTTCCACAACACTTCTTATATTTTATTCCACTTCCGCAAGGACATTTATCATTTCTTCCCGCAATGCTCTTATTCCTTCTCGTTTCAATTTTACTGTCTATTTCAAACATCTGCAAAAAAGGTAATCCAAGTTTGAGAAATTCATCCAATTTCTTAAACTTTTCGCTTTCCGGTCTATCATCATCTGAAGGCTCAATAATACATCGTTTGTCTTCCGGATGACTAACTAAACAAACTGCTTGAATCGTTTTTATTTCATCAATATGTTCAATCGCTGGTTTTCCCCAATAAAGATTCCCCTTAATATGAGAGCACGCAAGACTTTGCATTGATTCTCCACATATACTGCAATGTGACTTTGAAATAACATACTCACTACTCGCAAACACCTTATAAGGATACATGTTTTCATATTTCAATAGCAACTCCAATATAACTGGCAATTCCAGTCTGTCTTCCGCAAATTTTCCTATATACTGTATGTCATCTATACAGTCTTGTAACCTAGACCAAGAAGACTTATAACTACGCTCTTGTAACAGTGAAAAATACGACATCAGGTGGCAAAACAATAAAAAATAGCATTTAAAAACGTAATTTGAATTTGCCAATTTTTCATTATTTTCATTTTCAGCAATTGTGAAAATCTCTTCAAACGAGACATTGCATAACTCTAATTCTTTTTGGGGATTATCAAAATCATTCAAATATAATCTGTTTTTAACTTCATTCAACTGCTTACATATATAATTCACTTGCTGCAAATCAGCGCGTTCAATAAAATATCTCAGCATTATTTTCCTCACATATCATTTAAATCTATTTTTTCAAAAGATTCCTTAAATGCAACTGCATCACCTTTATAATGTAATGATTTTTCTTTTCCTTTTGATTTTACTATAAATGTTACATCTACTTGAGTTTCTTCCTTCTCACGTCCTTTACGCTTCTCCGCAATATAATTGCATACCATATTAATAGCAAACGGCAATAGTATATTAGATGCCACCCATATCACAGGCATCCATATATCAAAAGAGTGCAACGAACGCACACTAATATCTCCATCTGCCAATACATCATAAGTATTCTCCGCATCATTTAATCGACAATATTTGATAAAATCAATTGTCTCCTGTGCAAAATAATACTCTTTGTCTTGATATTTACTCGGAACAACAAGAAAATCTTTTGTTTCAAATTTCTCTTTTGTTTCATCTGAAGCATTACAAATATCAAAATATTCATTAAAATCAGCTTTAGTATCTTTTATAATCAAATCCATCTTAAAACCTCTCTATTTCTTTCCACTATCCATAAAATTAACACAATCCTCACATTTCAAGCTACACTCTTGCATCTCATATATGTTGGGATTTCTTTGGACTCCAATATATGGAATACCTTTATTATTGCAAAAATCTATTATTTCCTTTCTCTTTTCACTCTGCATACGATTTCCTAAATACACTCTAGTTATAGGAAAGAATTCCACATTACAATTATCACCATTCTTCTCACTTAACGGAAGAAGTAATCTCCATTCATTCTGAAATGCCCAATCAATACTTTTTCTTAATGCACCATTAAAATAAATATCCCATAAATATTCTTTATTCTTATTTCTATCTTTCCACTCTACCAATTCTTTTGTAATATTGGGACGCGTTTTACAATAGACCATTGGAAACAAATTGTAGAATAGGTCTTTATATTTTTCGTCATTTGGAAGTACAGTATATTCGATGCAAAAACCATTATGGCAATCTGCATATTTTCCCCACATTAATTGTGAATATGGCGTTGTTGCGAAACATGATATTCTAAATGTATTTCTCAATTCTTCCATATACTCTTGATATTCTTCCGAAATAATTTTCGAGACAACTTGTCCAATATCTTGATTTTCTGATAATCCTATTTCAATTTTATTTATGAAAATCTCATTAGACATCGATTCTATTTCAGAAGTTGGTGACACTGTAAAAATATGATCAAAATCCTTATTTTTCTCAACAGATTCTTGAATTGCTTTTAACAGCTCTATGCCAATATTTTCTATCGTTTTGCTTTCATCAACAGGTAATCCGCATCTTCTACAGTATTCTAAAAGACGATATTTATGGTAGTCATAATAGTCAATATTAATCTCAGAATCATAAACATCATCAAATAGACTCGGCGATTGCATGTACACTGTATTATTCTTTAATGCAATCATTGAATAATTCACTTTGCTTCCTTCTTTATCATTTTCTGCATTTGAAAAATATTTATATAACCTTAATGGCATATTTATTTTGGATCTATATAAAAACTCATCATATCCCATCTTTTCTACATCTTCCAAGGTCATAAATGCACCATTAATAACACAACACGTAGATGCTAATTGCGGTGCCAACTGTTGTATATTCATTATTAATTCCGATAAATCCATCTTTCTTCACCTCGCATCCAATCCACAGTCTCAGATACCCACTATCCAATCAGCCTACCCAACCATCAATTCTAGCGACATATCCATCCTGCAAAACAAAAATCCGAGCCTTTTCATCAGTTAGGCTTTTCATCCTAACCTCCGAAAAAGCCCGGAAATAAGCCATTTTCTTATTTTTACTTATCTTTCCTTGACATCAAAATCACTGTCTCCACATGCACCGTATGAGGGAACTGATCCACCGCGCGCACCTTCGTAAGCTCGTAGCCTTTCTCGCGCAGGAACTTCACATCCCTTGCGAGTGTTGCGCTGTCGCAGCTGACATACACAACACGCTCCGGCTGCATGTCAACAATCGTCTGAAGCAGCGATTCCTCGCAGCCTTTGCGCGGCGGATCGACAACAATCACATCTGCGTGCGCTTTCTCACCATTGTGCGTCTTCGCATATTCTTTATAATAATCCGGCAGAACTTCCTCGGCTTTTCCGACATAAAATTCTGCATTTTTAATTCCGTTAATCTTAGCATTATTTTTCGCATCATCAATCGCCTGCGGCACGATCTCCACACCGTACACCTGCTTTGCCTTCTGAGCAAGGAACAGGGAAATTGTTCCGATTCCGCAGTACAGATCCCACACCGTTTCCTCACCGGTCAGGTCTGCATAATCCAACGCCAGCTCATATAATTTCTCTGTCTGCACCGGATTCACTTGATAAAATGACAGTGGTGAAATCTGATATTTTACATTTCCGATATAGTCTGTGATAAATGTCTGTCCCCACAGAAGTTTAATCTTATCTCCCATAATAACATTCGTCTTTGCGCGATTCACATTAACAGTAATACTTGTCATTCCCGGAATTTTTCGCAGACGCTCCACAAGAACTTCTGCGTACGGCAGTTCTTCTCCATTTAAGATCAGACAGACCATGATCTCATCGGTTGTGAAGCCGTAACGAATCAGCACATGGCGCACAAGACCGGTATGCTTTTCTTCATTATAAGATAGAATCTTGTATTCTTCCATAAACGCAAGAATACACTCCAGAATCTCTTTATTTACCGGAACACCAAGAATGCAGTCTGTATTTGAAATAATATTGTGCGTTCTTCCGGCATAAAATCCGGCAATCACATGTCCTTCTTTATCTGTGCCGATTGGGAACTGTGCCTTATTCCTGTAACAGAACGGCTGATAGTCCGCTGCACCTGCCTTTTCAGTATCCGCAGCAGCCGCAACTTCTGCGGTTTCGCCGCGTTCCATCCCAACAACCGGCTCCATGATCTCATCTAAAAGCTCCGCTGGCACACCACCGATCCGTTCCAGATTGCCGCACACTTTTCCCTCTTTAAATGCAAGCTGCGCCGAATATTTCATTTCCTGAATCTGACAGCCACCACATTTTCTCGCCATCGGACATGCCGGTGTCTTCACTCTCGCCTCGGACGACGTCAGGATCTTCTGTAATCTCGCATAGCCATAGTGCTTCTTCGCTTTCATGACTTTCGCTTCGATCACATCTCCGATCATGGCATCTTTAATAAAGAGGGTATAGCCATCAACTTTGCCTATGCCCTCTCCATTTACGCCGATATCTTCAATTGTAACTGTTACAACATTGTTTTTTTGCATATCTTTCTCCACTTAAATTGAATCTTATCGCTGCATCTTTGTAATTTTATTTTCCTACACAATCGTCTTTCTCAGATTGGATTCAAATAACCGGTTGTATCCAAGCCAGTCATTGTTCTTCTTGTCTTTGAAAAGTTCCGTCAGTGTCTGCATCTTCGCATCGGTTGCATCTGCGAAATTCAGTGCCAGTGCCTCTGCCAGCGCAGGTTTCTTCGGTGAACCATACTCTAATTCTCCATGATGCGCAACGATACAGTGCTTTAATTCACTTGCCAGCTGCTCCGGAAATCCCGGAATACTTCTGACTGCATCAGAGATCATCTCCACACCGATCACGATATGTCCAAGCAGCTGTCCATCATCTGTATAATCGTTTGTCGGGAACGGTGACAATTCTTTTGTCTTTCCGATATCGTGACAAATGGCTGCAGCATATAGCAGATCTTTGTTGAGAATCGGATATGCACTCACCATGTATTCGCACATTTTCACGACGCTTAATGTATGTTCCAGAAGTCCTCCGGCAAATCCATGATGAACGGTCTTTGCTGCAGAATGTCCGACAAATGTCTTGATAAATGCTTCATCATTTACAAAATAATACTCTACCGCCTGACGCAGATAGTCATTATCGATCTTCTTCACATATCCGATCAGTTCTTCAAACATACTGTCTGTGCTTTTCTCGGTTGTCGGCATGTAGTCTGCTGCCACATACTCATCTTCATACGCCTTACGGATCTGACGGATATTGAGCTGCAGATTGTTATTATAACTGATCACATCGCCAAATACTTCGATAAAATCCATCTCATCATAGTCTGCGATTCCATTAGAATTCGGATCCCAGACCTTTCCGTCCAGTGTTCCTGTCTTATCCTGCAGGATCAGATTGTCATATGGCTTCCCGTTTCTTGTCTCTGCGCTTCTTTTTCCTTTGCACAGATAAATATTTCGGATGGTTTCGCCTTCTACTAATGTGTTGATATATCTCATATTTTATAGCCTCTTTCTATTATTTATTTCCCACTGTAGCATTAAAATGCACAGCAACATACTGATCTTTCGCACCGCGTCTGTAACCTTTGATCAACAAATGTGTGCCTTCTTTTTCTTCCATCAAAAGTTCATGATACTGTTCAAAATTCTCTATATCTGTTCCTCCTATCGCAGTCAGCACATCCCCGCTCTGGATACCGGCACGCATCGCCGGAGAATCTGCTTCTACTTTATCTACATAGATTCCTCTTGGAATCCTGCGATCTTCCGCTATATTCTCGGACACATCCGTTGCATGGATTCCGATGTACGGAACGCTCTCTCCGTTCGCCAGAAACTGCATAACATCTTTGATGTCTGAAATCGCATATGCATGCATCAGTTCTTCTTTCGCGTCTTCGCCTGCCGCATCACAGATAATTCCAATCACTTCTTCCTGCCGGTTAAACATAATACCACTGCCTCCCGTAAATCCGGCAAGCTCTGCTCCCAGAATATGATATGTACCATCAGCCCGCTCTGCTTTCTCGGTACTGGATCTCAGCACACCATATCCCACTGCATCTCCCTGCCCGAAAAGCATACCAAGCAATACGGTGGTATCACCCTTCTTCACCTCATAGGAACTGCCAAGCGCTGCAAGCCGGATACTCTTTGCCGTCTTTTCTTCCAGCTGTGATTCCTTCACTGCGTAAATCGTCAGTTCTAGGTTCGCATCGCTCTTCTTCTCTGTAACCTGATATTTTTTTCCATCACAGAATGTTGCCTGGATCTGCTGTGTTTCTCCCACTTCCATCGTCGGTCCCAGGATCAGAAGTTCCTGCCCGTTGTCTGCGATCAGGACACCGGATACCGACTGGCTCTCACTGACAAACTCTTTATTGCCAATCGTTGCACCCGTCAGTACAAGAAGCGATACTACACTTCTCTTTCCTTTCTTCGCAACATCACTTAATGACTTCACAGACTTGCTGTAATTATCTTTCTTCTGTCCGTTTCCATCTTTCCCGGATCTGTCTGCTTCATTTTCTGCAGTCTGCTTCGTGTCTCTTGGAATCGTCACTTCATCCGGATCGCCGGACATTCTGCTTTCCACCCATGGTTTGATCACACTAAAAGTAAAGCAGGCAACCAGTCCGATGAAAATTCCCACGCCTATCTTTCGCAGGATTCTCTTCTTCCGCTTTCCTGTGCCACCCACTTCATCTTTGATGACTTCCTGTAAAAAAGAATACTCCGGAGTCTCGTTCATTTCTGATTCTTCTTGCTGTCTTTTTTGCTCATCCATAGGTCCTCGCGTCTCCTTCGCAATCCTTTTTCTAGTATAGCGTATCACCTGCAAATGTTCAATATTTATCCTTTTCTTTATCCTGCAAATAAGGTAGAATATATCCAGGTGAGAATTATGAATAAGAAAACATTAGCAAAACTGGAATATAACAAAATTATCGAACAATTAATAGAACATGCCTCTTCTTTCAGTGGAAAAGAACTGTGCAGAAGACTGAAACCGATGACAGACATTTCTGCCATCAGGAGCGCGCAGGATGAGACTGCGGCCGCTTTTACAAGGATCGTGAAGAAGGGACGCCCGTCTTTTAGCGGTTGCAATCCGGTCAACGATTCCATCCGCCGACTAGAGATCGGCGGCGTGCTCGGAAGCGGGGAACTTCTCCGCATCTGCAAATTATTAGAGACCGCCGGTCGTGCAAGAGCTTATGGCAGACATGACAATGCCGATGAGATGGAAGATTGTCTGGACGGCTATTTTGAACAGCTCAATCCGGTAACCATTCTGGTAAATGAGATCCGCCGCTGCGTTATCGACGAGGATGAAATCAGTGACGATGCCAGTCCGGGATTAAAACATGTCCGCCGGGCAATGAACCAAATCAATGACAAAGTACACGCCACTCTTTCCAATATGGTAAATGGATCTCTCCGCACTTATTTACAGGATCCGATCATTACGATGCGTGGCGACCGCTATTGCATCCCGGTCAAAGCCGAGTACCGCAGCCAGGTTTCCGGTATGATCCACGATCAGTCTGCAACCGGTTCTACACTTTTCATTGAACCGATGGCTGTCGTAAAACTGAATAACGATTTAAAAGAATTATATGGGCAGGAGCAGGAAGAAATTCAGAAGGTTCTGGCACGTCTGAGTGCCGACGCTGCCGAATATACAACGGAAATCCACACCTGTTATACAATCCTGCGTCAGCTTGATTTTATTTTCGCAAAGGGTGCGCTTGCACTTGATATGAATGCGAGCCAGCCGATTTTTAACACGGAAGGAAGAATCCACATCCGGGAAGGAAGACATCCCCTTTTAGATAAGAAGAATGTCGTTCCGATCACGCTTACACTGGGGGATACATTTGATCTTCTCATTGTCACCGGACCGAATACCGGTGGTAAGACGGTTTCGCTTAAGACCGTTGGCCTTTTTACTCTGATGGGACAGGCAGGGCTTCACATTCCGGCACTGGACCGTTCCGAGCTTGCCGTATTTCACGATGTATATGCCGATATCGGAGACGAGCAGAGCATTGAACAAAGCCTCAGTACATTCTCTTCTCATATGACGAATATCGTTTCCTTTTTGAAACAGGTAGACGAACACTCTCTCGTTCTTTTTGATGAGCTGGGTGCCGGAACTGATCCGACCGAAGGTGCAGCACTTGCGACTTCTATTTTGAATCATCTTCACAGCCGCGGCATCCGCACGATGGCAACAACGCATTACAGCGAACTGAAAGTCTATGCACTGTCTACGCCGGGCGTGGAAAATGCGTCCTGTGAGTTCGACGTTGAGACGCTCCGCCCGACTTACCGGCTTCTGATCGGCATTCCTGGAAAGAGTAACGCTTTTGCTATCGCTTCCAGACTGGGGATCCCGGATTATATCATCGAAGATGCGAAGACACATCTGACCGAACAGGATGAATCTTTCGAGGACATTCTGACAGATCTGGAGACGAGCCGTAAGACATTGGACAAAGAGCGTGAGACGATCGCTGCTTACAAGCGTGAGATCGAACGCCTGAAAATGGAAACCTCCCAGAAGCAGGAGAAGTTAGAAGCCCAGAGAGACCGTATTTTACGTGAGGCAAATGAAAAAGCACATGCTATTCTGGAAGATGCCAAAGAGACTGCCGATGAGACAATGCGAAATTTCCACAAATTCGGCAAGGCGAATATTTCTGCCGCCGAGATGGAGAAAGAACGTGAACGTCTCCGCAAGAAGATGGCGAAAACCCGTTCCGGCATGACACCAGAACCAGCGAAACCGAAGAAACAATACAAACCGTCAGATTTCAAACTTGGCGAATCGGTTAAGGTTCTGAGCATGAATCTTACCGGTTCGGTTGTATCTCTTCCGGATGCAAAGGGCAATCTGGATGTACAGATGGGAATTTTACGCTCCAAAGTAAACATTTCCGATTTGGAAATCATCGACGAGAAGCCGAACTATCTCCAGAAGACATCGAAGCGTACCGGAAAAGGCAAGATCAAGATGAACAAATCACTTACCGTTGCTACTGAGATCAATTTACTCGGTAAGACAGTCGATGAAGCGGTTGCTGAACTAGACAAATATCTGGATGACGCAAGCCTTGCACATTTAAGCTCTGTCCGCATTGTCCATGGAAAAGGAACCGGTGCACTGCGTCAGGGCATCCACAAATACCTGAAGCGCCAAAAACATGTAAAATCCTTCCGGCTCGGTGCTTTCGGAGAAGGTGACGCCGGAGTTACAATCGCAGAACTCAGATAGAACACTGCGAACGAAGGGAGACTATTTTATATGGTAAATAAACAGAAAATTTTAATCGTAGACGATGATGAAAATATCGCCGAACTGATTTCCTTATATTTAACAAAAGAATGTTTTGACACGATGATGGTCCATGACGGTGAAGAAGCACTTGTCGCATTTGACACTTACCAGCCGAATCTAATGCTTCTGGATCTCATGCTTCCGGGCATTGACGGCTATCAGGTCTGCCGTGAGATCCGTGCAAGATCAAACACACCGATCATTATGCTGTCTGCCAAAGGCGAGGTTTTTGACAAAGTACTTGGGCTGGAAATGGGCGCTGATGATTATATTATGAAACCATTTGATTCCAAAGAAATGGTTGCCCGTGTAAAAGCTGTTCTCCGTCGCTACCAACCGGGGCAGAAGATGGAATCTCCGGTGGAAGACAAAAGTAAGCGTGTCGAATATCCGGGCATTTCCATTAACCTTACCAATTATTCGGTTATTGTGGATGGTCAGACTGTTGATATGCCGCCAAAGGAACTGGAACTTCTCTATTTCCTTGCTGCTTCTCCGAATCAGGTGTTCACAAGAGAGCAGCTTCTGGATCAGATCTGGGGATATGAATACATTGGCGATACCCGTACAGTAGACGTACATATCAAACGTCTCCGCGAGAAGATCAAAGATCATGCTACATGGGGACTTGCTACCGTCTGGGGTATCGGTTACAAATTTGAAGTAAAATAAGGAATAAACTACAGAGGCACTACATGAAAAGTACATTATATTTGAAATTTGTTATTGTATATATCATTTTCGGTTTCCTGAGCCTTTTTACGATTGCAACACTCGGCTCTGGCTTAATCAGTGATCCGCTGACAGCCAGCACCGGTTCTTCCGTTCATCAGGAAGCGAATATCATTGCAACGAATTACCTGCCGCAATATTTTTATGGAAATATTACGCTCAACGATGTTCATCTGCAACTGTCCGGTATCGAATCGCATCTGAATGCTGCATGCTGGTTTGTTGACCGCAACGGCAAAGTGCTGACCTCGGCATCCTCCGGTGATTTTCCTTCCGCTCCGACCAGAATTGCGAACTTTGATCCGGCAGAAATTGGCAATAACCAATATGAGGTCAGTGATTACCACGGTTACTTTAATGAAGATGTACTCACGGTCATTGCACCGGTGAACAGTAACTATACTTCTCAGGGATATTTGATCATCCACAAAGACTTGAGCAGTGTTTCCGAGACACAGCATTATCTTCTGAATGCAGCTTATACGTGCTTTCTCGTCATCTACATTCTGTCCTTTATGATTCTGCTGGCGTTCCAGTTTTTCGTTTACCGGCCGCTCAGCAAGATCACGGAAGCCGCCAAGCAGTATGCTTCCGGCAATCTGGATTACGAGATACCTGTCAACACCGAAGACGAGATGGGATACCTTTCCGCATCCCTCAACTATATGTCTTCCCAGCTTCGGGATATGGAAGACTACCAGAAGAAATTTGTTGCAAATGTCTCCCATGATTTTCGTTCTCCGCTGACCTCCATCAAAGGTTATGTGGAAGCGATGGCAGATGGTACGATCCCGCCGGAATTACAGGGAAAATATCTGAAAATCATTTTATTTGAGACAGAGCGTCTGACGGATTTGACACACGATCTTCTGACATTGAATGAATTTGATACGGAACATCTTCTGTTAGATAAAGTGTCATTCGATATTCATGAGATAATCAAAAACGTAGCCGCATCCTTTGAAGGGCGCTGCACCCAGAAAAAGATTTCGATTGAACTTCTTTTCGCAACCAAACATCTCTATATCTTTGCAGACAAGAGGAAGATCCAACAGGTTCTTTATAATCTGATCGATAATGCGATCAAATTCAGTGATCAGGATTCTTCCATTACGATCGAGACAACCGAGCGTGGCGATAAAGTTTACACATCTGTCAAGGATTACGGTATCGGTATTCCGCGAAATGCACTGAATAAGATCTGGGAACGTTTTTACAAAACTGATCTTTCCCGTGGCAAAGATAAGAAAGGAACCGGACTCGGTCTTGCCATCGTCAAAGAAGCCATACAGGCTCATGGAGAAAATATCAACGTTATCAGCACGGAAGGTGTCGGAACAGAATTTATCTTCTCCCTGCCGAAATCATCTGAAACAAACAAGTAGGCAGATTCTTACTCGATTTACACACTTCGCATTTACAAAAGGTGGATAACCGAACCGCATCCAAAAGTCAGACCTAAAATCTAACGATTGGAAGGGCGGTTCAACAATCCACCTTCTTATATTCTTCTTATATTCTTCTCTATTCCATATTTATCTGTCTGAGTCTACATCTATGAATTCTGTACACGTCTCTTCTCCAGCTCTTCTGTCATCTCAGCTCTGAGACCATCCAGCTTATAGAAATAAGTCAGCCCTGCGATCAGTGCACACAGCACGATCGGGATCCAGATAAAGCAGATTTCGATATGTGTCAGTGCCTGTTTGCTCTGCACTGCATTTGCCACATAACCGCCATTTTTCAGGAACAGTCCGATGACAAAGCTTGTCAGTCCCATACCGCCTTTTACGAAAAATCCCTGGAATGCCGCGATCAGTCCGGCTACACTTGCATTTTTCTTGTACTCGGAATAATCGATGACATCCGGCTGCATGGCAAATGTAAGTCCGAATATTCCATAGATGCCAAGTCCCGTAATCACAAGTCCGATCAACAGGCAGGCAGCTGAGTTCTTCCCTGCAAAAATTAACAGATCGCCAAGCGCATATAAAATCACGCTCATAAACATCAGATTTCTTTTGCTGAAATGCTTTTCAAGTGCAGGAAGGAGCAAAAGCATCGGCAGTCCGGATAATATTCCGAGAATTCCTACCAACGATAACCAGTTCGTTCTTCCGAGGTTATATTTGAAGTAATAAATAACGGTTGTATTTCTTACTACATATAAGGAGAAATAAAACAGGTTCAAAAGAAATAAAATCCATGCCTGTCCGGTCAGTCCCTTAAAATCTTTTGCAAGGGAAGTGTGTGCCTGTGTAACTGTCGGCGGAACGACTTCCTTCGTACTGGCAAATGTTAGGAGGAAAATACACATGGCGACAATTCCATAAATCGTCATTGTCACAAGATAACCTCTGGCTTCATTTCCCTGACCGAAATATTTTACCAGCGGTGCTGTAATGGACATAACAATCGCTGTTCCTGCCATCGCACAGATCATACGGGTAGAAACAAGAATATTTCTCTCATGCACATCAGAAGTCAGTCTCGGAACAATCGTATTCAGCGGAATATTTACCACTGTATATGCCGTACACAGCAGGCAGTAAGTTACATACGCCCACACTAGTTTTCCTGAGCTTCCGAGATCCGGTATATAGAATGTCAGAAACGTAAATATTGCAAACGGAATTGCTCCGATCACAAAATAAGGTCTGCCCTGTCCCCATTTCGTATGGGTTCTGTCTACCAGAAGTCCCATCCCCGTATCTGTCAATGCATCAATAAATTTGGTGACAAGCATCATTGTTCCTGCTGCCGCCGCTGTAATTCCAAAAACATCCGTATAAAAAACCATCAGATACGACGCCATTGTACTGAAAACCAGATTACACCCAAGGTCTCCGATTCCATATCCGATTCTCTTCGCCCATTTGTTCATTTGTATTAACTCCAATCTACCATTTCATATTTTCAATTGCACTTTTTTCTATCGCAAGTCCCGCTTTATAGCGCTCCATAAATACTTCAAATCCTTCAATTTCTTCCTGCTCCGGTTCGATTGTCTCACCGGATAATCCGCAGAATATCTCCTGATCCAGATACTCTTCCAGACGCATCGTTTTAGAAGGTCCGGCAAGGTATGCCGCAAGGAGTGCGATTCCCCATGCGCCACCTTCGCTGGCGGTATCCATTACAGTTACCGGTGCGCCAAATGCAGCTGCCAGGTAACGTTGACCTACACCTTTTGTCTTGAAAAATCCACCATGTCCCATAACACGGTCTACTTTTACTTTCTCTTCTTCTGTTAAAATATCCAGCCCGATCTTCACCGCACCCAGTGATGTGTATAAATGGGAACGCATAAAGTTCGCCAGATTAAAATGACTGTCTGCGGTACGAAGGAAAGCAAGTCTTCCCTCGTTAATCATTGTAATGTTTTCCCCGGAATAATATCCGTATGCGAGAAGTCCTCCACAATCTGTATCACCGTTCAACGATTCGGTGTATAATTTCTGGAATAATTCGCCTTCGAATACTTTCATTCCCATCAGACGTGCAAATTCTCCGAAGATTCCTACCCATGCATTCAAGTCTGAGGTTCCGTTGTTTGCATGAGACATTGCACACGGAAATCCGGTTGGTGTCGTTACCATATCGATTTCCCGGTGCAGTTTCGAAAGTGCCTTTTCCAGTACGATCATTGCAAATGTACTTGTTCCGGCAGACACGTTACCGGTACGTGGCGCAACCGAATTGGTTGCAGTCATGCCTGTTCCGGCATCTCCTTCCGGTGGGCAGAACGGGATGTCTGCCTCTAATGTGCCGGATTCATCCAAAAATGCTGCACCTTCCTCAGTCAGTCTTCCTGCTTCCTGTCCTGCCACCAGTACTTTCGGCATTACCTGATCGAATGTCCAGTCAAATCCGTATGGCACAACAAGCTTTTCAAATTTCTCTTTCATCTGTGCGTCATAATCCAGTTTTTCTGAATCAATCGGAAACATTCCTGCCGCATCCCCGATACCGATCACTTTCTGTCCGGTCAGTTTCCAGTGGATATAGCCACTCAATGTTGTCACGTAATCCAGATTACGGACATGCTTCTCACCATCCAGAATCCGCTGATACAGATGTGCGATCGTCCAACGAAGCGGAATATTAAAATCAAACAGTTCTGTCAGCTCATCTGCCGCTTTCTGTGTATTCGTATTTCTCCATGTCTGGAACGGTGCAAGCTGTTTTCCTTCTTTATCTAATGCCATATAACCATGCATCATAGCACTGATTCCAATCGCCGCAACTTTTTTCAATTTCACATCATATGTATCTTCGACTGCTTTGCGAAGAGATGTGTAGCAGGAACGAAGTCCTGCGTGGATCTTATCCAAACTGTAAGTCCAGATGTCGTTCTCCAGGGTATTCTCCCAGTCGTGTATGCCGACCGCCAGAACATTTCCCCTGCGGTCGATCAACACGCCTTTGATTCTTGTAGAGCCAAGCTCGATTCCCAGTGCCGCATCCCCGGCTTCTATGATTTCTCTGCCATTTGTGCCACTCATATCTGTATTCTCCTATATTTCATGTTTTGCCATGCTTAATTACTATTCACATTTGTGATCTGCGAAATCCGTGTATGTATCATCATCACCGATTTCGCAGATAAAATTTAAGCTCTTAGAAACATGTAAATGCTCCGTCGATCACGAAATCAGATCCTGTTGTAAATGTGCTTGTATCACCTGCCAGATATACGCAGATGGATTCCAGTTCTTCCGGTTTTCCCATTCTTCCAAGTGGTGCCATCTCGTTCCATTTCTCGATCAGCGGAATCAGTGTCGGAGAGTTCAGTGTCAGTTCTGTGCCGATATATCCAGGGCTGATGCAGTTGACACGCACACCACGTTTAGCCCACTCGATCGCGAGAGATTTTGTCAACTGGATCACACCTGCTTTAGATGCATTGTATGCACACTGTGGCTGTGGGACATTAACAATATGTGCAGACATGGATGCAGTATTTATGATAGATCCGCCGCCGTGAGCCAGCATATATTTTCCTGCTGCGATATCTGTTAAGAAAATGCCGTTCAGGTTGATGTTAATAACCTTTGACCACTGCTCATAAGTCATCTCTTCTGCCGGAGCGTTGATGCAAATACCTGCGTTGTTATGACAGAAATCCAGTCCACCAAGTTCCTTTACAACTGTCTCTACCATCTCGTCAACCTGCTCTTTGTTCGTGCAGTCTGTCTGGATCGCAATGACTTTTCTTCCTGTCTTCTCAGCCAGTTCTGCCGCTGTCTTCTTTGCTTCCTCGATATCAAGGTCAACGATTGCCACATCAGCTCCTGCCTCTGCAAATGCAGTTGCGGTACATTTACCGATTCCTCTTGCTGCTCCTGTTACAAAACCTTTCTTTCCATCCAGTCTCATTTTCTCAATAATTCCCATGATGATTCCTCCTTATTTATAGTGTGTTTTTAAGTTTTAAATCATTTTGCAATTTTATTTTATAAAATCGTTTTATATAATGTATTTACAGAATAGCTTATTTAAAGATAATATACAATACTGTAAACTTCACAATCTTTCACTTCAGAATTTGTGAAATAGTTACAATCTCAATCTGTCTCTGGACGATTGCGCTTTTATTATGTATACTTGTCTTATATCTTTTTATTAATTGATTTTGTAAAATAGCTGCGTAGCAGCGAAAGAACACATTTATGTGTATTTTGCGAATTGTTGGGGTAAAGGGTTTTAACAGTCACGGATGAATAGAGGGCTAGATTATGGATTTTTTCACACTTACAGATATAAAATTAAAGAACTTGTCGGATGTATATTCATTTATTTATCAGAATCCGTCCTGCCCGAAGCAGATGATCGCAAATGAGCTTGGCATCAGCCTGCCAACGGTATCACAGCATCTGAATACACTTCTGGATGCTTCTCTTATTAAGACATGCGGAAGATTGGATTCCACGGTCGGACGTCGCGCGGTTGCCTATCAGGTAGAGGCGCTTGCACGTATCGCAATCGGAATTGAACTGCTGCCGCACCGGGCGACGATTGTTGCACTTAATTTATATGGAAAGGTGATTGCACGCGAGAAGATTTCTCTGGATTTTGCACCGACAGATAATTATTTCATTTCTCTAAAGGATGCTGTGCAGAACTTTATGAAAGCCAATCATTATGAAGAAGAAAAAGTACTTGGCATCGGACTTGGTGTACAGGGACTGATTTCTCCGGACGGAAAAAGTTTTACTTACGGCGAGATCTTAAACAGTACCGGTCTGCGTCTGGATACTTTTACAAATGCATTCCGTTTTCCATGTAAGCTGATCCACGATGCGGAATGTGCCTGCTACAGCGAGCTGTGGGAGCAGCGCGACCTGAGCGATGCCATCTACATTTCTCTCGGACAGCATCTGGGCGGTGCCGTGCTGATTGACGGAAAGCTGCAGGTTGGCGCCACAGGAAAAAGTGGTACTTTCGAGCATATGACACTCGTTCCGGATGGGCTTACCTGTTACTGTGGCAAGAAAGGCTGCGCCGAATGTTACTGTTCCGGACATGCTCTGTTAGGCTCCGATGCCGACGACATTCACCAGGAACTGGATAACTTTTTTGAGAAAAAAGCAGCCGGGGATACCGACTGCCTGACTCGTCTGGATCATTATCTCTCCGACGTTGCCGTGCTGATCAACAACCTGCATATGGTACTGGAAACGCCGGTTATTCTGGGCGGACACATTGCATCTTATTTCACCGATGAAGACCTTGACCTGATCCGCAAAAAGGTAGCCGCACGCTCCACATTTGACAGCAATGTTACTTACATTCTCTCCGGCAAATGCAAAAAAGACGCCGTCGCAATCGGCGCCGCAGTTCCATATATTCAGAGTTTCACCGAGCAGTTTATCGCTCATCTGAGGCAGGATATTTAAGTAGACTCCCGATAGACGGTTAGTCCGCATACTTATGAAAGTAACCGCTTAGTTTGTCAGACTGGGGCGGTTATTTTTGTGGTTTATGATTATCCTTGCCGAATGTGTATCCAGCGCAAAAGCAGGTGATGCCAAAGCTCACAACTGCAACTATTTTATATGATTAACTATATACAGCAAAAACGGCGTTAAATATCCAAGAAGCATGAAAGCTCCCCCTCCTATGAAGAATCCGATTGCTCCTGTTATAAGTGCTATACAAAAAAGTATTAATCCCGGTTTTAACATCTCAACGTACCTCCTGTTCTTTTTTCATATCTTTTTCCCAGCGCATACTCAGCTTGTAACCTCTACATAAATAGTAACCACAAAACTTCCCATTTTGTGACATAAAATGGGAAGTTTTTTTATTTTTGTGCATTTTGTACAATTATGGAAATGTGCTGTTTCTTGCCAGGTTAATCCCGGCAAGGATCAAAAGCACTGCTAACGTGATAACCATATACGGAATGAATATCTCCTGTTCCATATATATTCCCCAAACCGTAAACCATATATCAGCAATTATCCACACGCCCCATACTCCAATATAGGCTTTTGTCAGAGATTTCATTCTCTTATCCGTATCTTCTCCTGCTGTATATCTTTGTAATTCCTTGAATATAACACCAGCTACAATTAAAACAAACACAAATGCTGCATATATCGTATACTCAACATTATTCAGATCTCTACCATTATGTTGCAGCCACAGTACAAAGAAAAAGCTTATCCACCATAGTATACTGGTTAAGGTATGTCCAGCTCCAAAAAACTTTATTTTTTTCATTCTTTGATCGTTCTTTTCCACAATGCACCCTCCTTTCTTAATACCAAAGGTAAAACATCTTACATATTTATTAATCATAAAACTTCTCGTTTTATAATTCAAAAGCGAGAAACTTTATGTAATTTTAAACATGTTTAAATATTATTTTTCATATAGTCTCCAGAAATTAGTTGATTTCTTTCGTCTGATACAATGTTTCTTTTACAGTTTTTCCTTTGTAATTTTTTTGTGTATACCAAGTGTAGTTGCTCTTGAATCCATATAATTTAACTGGTTTAATGTATGTATTATGGTAATTTTTATGTGCATAATTTGTACATTTGCTTGAAAGATACTTTGAATGTGGATCTTTATCTACCGCATAATTATATATCTTCTTAAACGCCTTTCCAACTGCTTTAGGTACATTAAGCTGTTTGCAGATAATGGATACAAATGTTCCGAAGGCTGTTTTTGCAACCTCTTTCTGAATACTTAAACTAGCCTTATTGGAGGAACCCAATTTGTAGGTATAATCCGCTGCCTTGCCATATGGGCAAACATCTGTAATTCGGTTAAATACAGCCGGTGCTCTGGCAATATTATTATTCGGAAGAGTTTCTTCCTCCTGTTCAACTTCAATGACATTTCCATCTACAGTCATTGTTCCGTCTTCGTCAACAGCTACTTCGTTCAAAATATCATCCTGTCTGACACTCATTTTAAATGATTCATCATCATTATTCTGTACTTTAATTATATTCTCATATTCTCCGCTTTTCAGAACATATGTAATCTCATCATCTTTTACTTCAGCTTTCATTTCATCTGCAATTCCGATTAACCCTAATTCGGAAAATTGCTCTCTGTCCTTTTTCAGTTCATTCTTAAGTGCTCCACTCACGGTTGCATCGTCTACTGCTTTTTCTGACACAATGTTAATATTCTGTACCCCTGAATTTTCCACTGTACTCATCGGTGCATCTTGCGCAAAGGCTGTCAGGCTTGCGGTTGATAACATACTTACTACTAAACAAACTGAAATTCCTCTTTTAATCATATCTTTTTCTCCTTTTGTATTTATTCCGGATCCGTTTTACTAAATTTAATGTATCATTATTTTTTTAATATGTCAATAAATTATTATTTTACATTTTTATTACTTTTTACCTATAGACTTAATTTCTCTTTTGCGTTATAGTATGAACAGGCAACAACTTAGGAGGACGACACGATGAAAAGAATTAAAAAGCAAAAGCTTACCAAAAAGCAACTGGAGATCATGAAGATCTTATGGAACAGTCCAACCCCTATGATTGCCTCTGATATTGAAAAGAATAATCCTTCTTTGAACATCAATACGATACAGGCTTGTCTGCGGGCACTGATGAAAGCAGAATATATCAAAGTCGCAGATATTGTATATAGCGGAACCGTATTGACACGAAGCTATACACCATGTGTTTCAAAGGAAGAATATTTCAGTGAATCATTCAGAGACATTGTTGGATCTTCCCCCTTCGCTCTCTTCGCCTCATTAATAGACGCGGAAACGGACGCTGAAGAATTAGAGCAATTAGAACAGTTAATTGCCAAGAAAAAAGAAGAACTGAAAAAGGAGCAATAAGCAATTTATGGAACTTTCTCTCGGACCATTTCTTACTTGCCTGACGACAAGTATGATTTTAACCGTGTATTTTTATTATGTTTTATACAGGAAAAAGACATTTTTTGCACAGGGAAAACGCTTTGTATTTATCGGAATCATATTGATTCTTCTACGCATGGCTGTTCCCTTAAATTTTCCTTTTACTTATAGTATTTACTCACATCATATCTTGCCTTCATTAATTGGATTTCTTTACGATGATATACCCATTAAAGGCTTTTGTGTTTTAGATGTTCTCTATTTAATCATTTGCATTGGTGCTGTTATTCAATTAATCCGGCTATTGATCAGCAAGATAAGGTTAAATAACTATATAAAAGAATTTGAAGTAAAAGACACTGCCGAGTATCATCACTTATATGAACTGGTATCGCACTATACAACTGATAATATCCGCATTGCAGTGCTGCCGGATACTATCTCTCCGGCTATTACCGGACTTCGCATGCCAACATTACTATTACCGGATATTTCTTTTACCGACACAGAACTGGAATATGTTTTCAAACACGAACTTATGCATTATAAAAAACACGATCTATGGATCACGTTACTGGTAGATGTCGTCTGCTGTATTCACTGGTGGAATCCATTGATCTATCTTCTAAAAAAAGAGTATACACTCTTTATGGAAGTTTCCAACGATCAGGCAATCCTGCAGAACAGCAGCCGGAAAGAACATATCCAATATGCCAATTTAATTGTATCTACTGCAAAGACTGTACATTACAGGCAATGTGCACACCATTCATTATCCATGAACTTTGTTGGAAAGAGCCCGTCTAATTTGCGAACACGAATCAAATTTATTACAACTGATTTTGTTACTGAAAAGCGAAAAAACATATCCCGTTTTTTGCAGTCAGCATTTATCACTATATTGTTGATATTTTCTTTTGTATTCGTGACAGAGTTAGCATTTCCTGTTTCAAATGAAGAATTGGGCACAGGGATTTTAACTATTACTCAAGATAATGGATTTTTTATTCATAAAAAGAATTCTTCAACTTATGATTTATATGTTGACGGAAAATATTTAACAACTTTAGATCATATTCCCGAAGAAATGACTGATTTTCAGATAAAGGAGCAATAAACATATGAAAAAGAAAGTCAAATTAATTCCAGTTTATCTATTGGTATTTAGCTTATTTGCACCATGTACTACGCAGGCTGCTGCGAACATTACTCATTCCACTTATACAGCAGCACCCCAAAAAATCTCTATCTCACCCAGACGCGGTGATAAAATCGAGTGGAGATATAAAACAGTAAATGGTGTTCTGTACAAGCGGAAATACAATGTCACTAAAAAGAAATGGATTGGCAAGTGGGTTAAAGCTTAGTAATTTCAATTCATCCTATTTTCAAAAACAGCTCCCCGGTACATCACTGTACCGGGAAGCTGTCTTTATTTGCTATTGCATCCGAAGGAAACTGCCAGTGGCAGATTCTGTTGGTGCTTCTTTACTTTATTTACTCATACCACCATCAAGTACTACAATCTGATTTCCTGCTACTCCGTAACCAAGCATTTTCTGGTATGCTTCTGCTACATCTTCGCCTTGACCATCGCCGACAAGCACAAATACAGATGTCTTTCCGGCTTTCTGCACTTCTTCTTTCAATGCACTTCCGTCATTTTCTTTTACAGATGCTGACACAGCTCCGTCGATATGATCAGCATCGTAATCTGCTTTTACACGAACATCCAGTACGTTACAGATCTTGATCTCTCCTGTCATTGCTGTTGTAAGTTGACTCTTTGTCATAGTCTGCACTGCTTCTCCTGTTTTCAATGTTCCCATTCCGATAAGATACTGTGGTGCTTCATATGGATTCTTTGCCATGGATGACCATTCCGGATCCATAGACCACTGTCCGCCTTCCAGGATATAGATGTCATCATTGTTGATTCCCATCAGACTTCTTGCGACTTTTACTCCAATTTGTGCAATTTCGCCACCATAATAGCAGATAAATACATGTTTTTTACCGTTTTCATTGGACAAGCCCACTTTCTTCAGATTCTCTACACATTGATCAGCTGCAAGGTAATCGTATTCATCAGACATCATCGGGGCACCAAGTGCGCTGATCACATGTGCTTTTGTATAAGACCCCATGTCCAGTCCGCTCTTATCTATGTTCTGGCGCACGTCGATCAATTCGTATTCGCTGTTACCGGATGCAAGTGACGTAAGTACATCTTTCGCTGTAACATACTGATATGCGCTGGATTTTACAGTAACCTGACACTCTTTTTTCTGGTCTTCTCCAGATACGCTAATCACTGCTTTTCCTTCTCCTACCGGTGTGATCACACCATTTTCTACAGTTGCAACTGCTTCATCGGAAGACTTCCATGTCAGCTTGTCTGTATCGATTCCACTTGCTGTTACTGTCGCTGTATAGCCATCTTTTACATACAATGTCACTTCAGATTTATCAATTTTTAATTCCGGTTTCTCGACAATCGGCGGTTTCGGCTCATCCGGTTTTGATGACTTCTTCACCAGTTTCTTTGTCTTAAATGTCTTTGCCTTACTATATTTGCTGTACTTCTTGCCATTCAGACTGCGTACTTTTACAGAATACTTTGTATTTCCTTTCAGATTCTTTAATGTGACCGCTGTCTTTCTGGTTGTCACTTTCTTCCAGCTCTTTTTGCCCTTTGCTTTGTAAGCAACGCGGTATTTCTTCGCATTTTTTGTTTTCTTCCATTTTACTTTCACGGTTGCTGTCTTCGTGTTGCTGGTGCTCTTGTAGACTTTCACTGTCTTAGCCTTTACTGCTGCCGGTTTCTTCGCTGCTGCCTCACTGACATTTGGCAATAACATAGACAATGCTACTGCTATCATCAGTCCAAACATCAGCACTCGTTTTGCTTGATTTTTCAATACTTTTTCCTTCCTTTCCTTCTGGTTATAATGCTATTTTGCGACAATAGTTCTTAGTTCCATTCTACAGAAGGTGTGGTTGGAAAACAAATTCGAAATTAATATAAGTATTATAGATAACTCATATAACAAAAGTGTCGCAGTAACGATTTTTTATTCGGTACTACGACACTATCTTTTCTAAAACATCTATTGCATCCGAAGGAAGCTGCCAGTGGCAGATTCTGTTGGTGCTTTTTCACTTTATTTACTCATACCGCCATCACAGCAATCCTGTTTTCTCTTGAAATTCTTCCAGAGAGTCCTCTCTCGCGGCGACTTTCAACCAGCTTGTTAAAACCTGCAAATCTTTTTCTGATTCAATCCGGGTTTGAAGTGCTTCCGGTATATCGCCAAACTCCTGTAAGAGTTCCAGTAGAGAATCACGTATTCCAACAGCTTTGCCTTCACGCAATCCAGCCGCTTCGCCATCTGCATATTCTTCCATGCGTATTAACCTTTCCCGCTTTTCCCATGTGTAATCTAGATGTGTCATTTTCTTTACTTCATCCTTTCTTCTCCTGAAAAAATTTTCCAATACATGATGATCTATACAATCATGTATCGCACTGTCAACTGCCTCTTCCAGATTCATTTGCTGTCTTTGATTCTCTCTTACTTTTTCCACAAAGTATGTATATCCCTCCAGCACTGTTGATTTCTTTTTCAACTTCTGATTATTTTCCGGATTGATATTATAAACCTTGCAGATGATCTCTATCTGTGGTTCCTGTGCTTTGTGGTAAAAAGAATCCGACAATCTCATTTCTTCGTATTCCGGTTTCTTTTGCATCCCATTATAAAATACAATAAAGTGCGGTGTCGGTATCTGTATTTGCCTTCTGCTGAATAAATCTTTGTCATTATCTTTCAACCAGTCTTCCAATGCATTTACAAAATAGATTAAACTTCGAAGTGGCATATTTGGATTGTATGTGGATTGGTGTTCATAAAAGTTGATATTCATATCAATAATAAATGATGCATCGTTTCGAATGGAGAGCGATACGCCTCTCTCTAACTGAACAATCTCCACTTCCTCTGGGTTGGTATACTCCGAATCGTTTAATGCATTGTAAACTTCCAGCGCATTTTCTTTGCTTTCCATTAACATGGAAAACACATCGCTTTTGTACTCTCTGTTTTTTCTCATGAATTTCTCCCTTCTTTGATTATGAGTCCTTCACAAGAAATTTGTGCGGTCTTTTAAGTACCTCAAGGACTCCTGCTGCTATTAGTGAAATTTAAAAGCATGAATTCCTTTCAGATACTTTAGATATGAATAAGACACGCTTCAAAAGCGCAAAAGAAAAAGATGCTTTTATAGGAGTTTAGCACTATCAAAGCATCTTTTCAACTTATTTCACAACTTTTGTATGCAAATTTTATAATCAAAAAGAATGAATATATCATTTGTGCGGCAACCCCATCCGTCTTATTTCAGATTTTGCGGATCTCGTCCAAACGCTTTATAATATACAAATTTCTGCTGATTTTGTTTCACATATTCTTTTAATGTTTCAACTACACCGCTCTCCACATCCATGTCCAATGTCTTTTGAACTGCCACATCATCTTTTCCATATAATTGGTCCAGGTCTTTCCGGTAATAGCCTCCATCTCTTGGGCAGATAATTTTCTCCACTTTATAGCCATCTTTTGTTTCTTTCAGATATGCAACCGCTCTGTTTCCATCCGCATCTGACTCGTATAATGTCTTACCTGAAGTCACAAAGCCATACCAGTAAAATGCACCAATTATTTTAACCGTATCACCCTGCTTCTTTATACCCGTAATTTGAATAATCGGAAGCACCAATTCATATTGCTTTTCAGACAATGTAGATTCTATATTCTTTCCATGATATACACTTCCTGCATATACTTTTGGATTTTCGTAAAAGCAGTTAATCAATGCCTGTTTCATTGAATTTTTATCTGCTACATAATATTTTGGATAGTTTTTCTCCTCTGCATCAGATTCTATAGCAAAAACATAAAGTTTATCTTTTGTTATTTTTTTTGTATTCTTATTTTGTCGATATATATACATCTGATACTTTGATGTACCGGCATTCTTTTTCAATACCAGGCAAGAGTTCTGTATTCCCCCATTTTTTACTTTCGTTCTCAAACATTTTTCACTGTAAATCTTTCCTTCAAATATTTTTTCTGCATTTGAAAATTGCTCCCAGGTTGTTTTATATCTTTGTGATTTCTTTCTTTGTTTTTCCAGGTTTTCTGTAACTTTTTTTGTCTCGACCGGCGACAGCGAAGAAATTTCCTTCTTCTTTAAATTTCTCTTACACATACCAAGATCATAGCGATAATATTTTCCATATGGTTTCCCTTCTTGGCAATTGTAAATATACAAATTATCTCCATCAACAATAAATCTTGTCTTTAATGTCTCTGTACCGAAGAAATTACTTTGAATTTTATCAAGATCTATCGTCCCTTCTACCTGTCCTCTCTCCTGATCATAAATAACGACGCCAAATGTCCCTGCTAAAATAATCCTTTCTTCCGTATCTTCCAGAAGCTCCGGTGCATAAGCAGTATCTACTTTCACATGATAGTCCGTCATCTTCTGCACTACATGTTGACTGTTTTTATCCATTTTCCAGAAATTTGCAAGAGCCTCCATCATTTTTCCACCATTCATCCTGTCAATGGCTCCTAAAATTCCGATTACACTCACAAAAACTGCTGCCACTTTTAGGAAAAACTTTCTGTAATATCCTTTTCCCTTGTTCTTTTCCGATTCTATCATCCGTCCCACTGTTGGTTCATCTATCTGTTTTTCTATTTTATTCCATATATCTTCCCGCACCTGCCCTGAAGGCTCTAACAACGAAAATGCTTTTTTTATCTGATTCTTATTCATCTGCCCATGCTTCATATTTCTTCCTCCTTTCTCGTTTCTAACATCATTTTTAACTGTTTTCTTGCTGCTGATAATCTGGATTGTATCGTGCTTTCTTTTATTCCGGTCATAGCACTGATTTCCTTTACTGAATATTCTTCATAGTAATAAAAATACAATACTTCCCTATACTTTCCCGGAAGCTTTTGAACCTTTTCCAATAAGCAATATTCTTCTTTTTGTTCCTGTGGAATTTGTTGCAAATCCGGCTCGCGATCTGCTCTTCTTTTAAACCAACCACTCTTTAATATATCCAGGCATCTATGTTTTGTTGTACGAAGAAGCCACGCACGAACGTGTACTTCATTTGCAAATACCGGCTCCTTCTCCCACATTTTCAAAAATATATCCTGAACCGCATCCCCTGCATCACTCTCATTTTTCAGGTACAACATACACAACCGATATACCATGCCATTATATTCTTCATATATACGATAGAATTTGTCTTTCGTCCATTCCAATATCTTTCCACCTCCTTTTTGTTTTCACTTTATATACGAATGAGAGGGACGGAATATCCAAAAATTACGTAGTTTTGGCTTCTCATATATAAAAGAAGCTGTAAAAAAACCGCCTATGGTTTTCCATAAGCGGTGTCTGTCTTGTTTTTTATTATCTCTCGTTATCGTATTTAACGAATGCGTCTACCTTCGGCTGTGATGAGCATCCCGGTACGAATTCGTTGCCAAGGAATGCATCTACAAGAAGTTCTCTTACTTTATTTCCTGTTGTGAAAGCTCCCATACAAGCAATGTTAGCATCGTTGCTCAGTCTTGCTCTCTGCGCTGAATACACGTCAGAGATCAGTGCTGCATATGCACCTTTTACCTTATTAGCTGCGATAGATACTCCAATACCTGTTCCGCAGATCAGAATACCACGATCATATTCTTTTGCTGCAACTGCTTCTGCAACTTTGACTGCTGTATGTGCGTAAATCGGGTCTTCGCTTCCGAAGTCTGTAACTTCTCCGTATCCTTTAGATTCGATATACTTGATAACTTCCTCTTTTGCTGCCTGTGCGTTTGGATCGCATCCGATTGCAATTTTCATGGTTCATTCCTCCTATATAATACGTAAATTTCTTATAAAATTATTCTAGCATTATCGATTGCTTTTGTCTACTTTCGTTTACTTTCGTTTCGAAATTCTTTCCATTTTCAGCAATCTTTACCAAATATTTTTACAAATCTATTAAAAAAGTCCTCTTAACATCATTTTCTCCTACGTATTGCTTAGAGTCTTTTATATATCCACTCATCAAATACAATCTTCTGCAGCTTTCTACGCTTCATACCGTATCAGCCTCTGCACATCTTCCAGAGTTTCACGCTTGCCACTTGCAAGCAGGGAAAATAACACTGCTCCATATGCCGCTTCTTCTGCGTATTTCGGGATACGAAGTTTCATCCGGAAACGATCGCTTGCAATCTTCTGCAACAGTGGGTTTTTGCGAATTCCATTTCCACTTCCAACAAAGTGACTTCCATCTTTCAGATTCTCCGGCAGTACATTATAAAACTGATACAACTCTTCGCACAATCCTCGAAGTACACCGTACGCCAGATCTCCCGGATGGAAGGTATCTACTGTCAGCCCGGTAATACTTCCAGTCAGTGCCGGATTCTCACGACTTCCATTGAATCTTGTGTCGACCGCCAATGTTTTCTCTTTTTCTGCAGCTTCTCCTGCGATCCGGTTCATGATACTGTAAATATCTTTCGGGCAGCCTACGCCTGCCAGTGCATAGATTTCCTCAAAAAATCGTTTCACAAGATTGTAGGAATATCCACCACACAAAGAAGAGCCTGCCATCAGATAGGAACCTTTCAAATATGGGCGGCACTCGATTCCATCTGCTTTTATCAACTCTTCGCTGTAAACAGATACCTGTCCGCCGGTTCCTACATTTAACAATACTTTGCAGTCCTGATTGACAGAACCTAAGAAACTTGCCTGGTTATCCCCGAATGCGACTGCAACCGGAATTTTTTTCCCCGCATATGCCGGATATTTCTCCACATCTGCTGTATAATTTCCGCATGTCGTGCTTGTTGTTGCTACTTTCGGAAGTAATTCCGGGTTCATACCGGCTTTTTCTGCTGCCGTGCGGTCAAAATCTCCGGCTTTCATATTGTAAAGTCCGAGACTTGCCGCCATTGTCTGATGCATCTTCGGTCTCTTCTCACCTGCCAGAGACATTGCAACATAATCCGGGATCGTGCAAAATGACTTTGCTTCTTCCGGGACAAGTCCGTGTTTTGTATTGTAATAATTGGTTGTCAGTCCGAATCCGGATGCCATATGATAACCGGTTATTTTATATAACTCAGCGGCATATGTTATAGCGCCGTTTCCTAATTCTGCAACCTCTGCGTTGTCTGCCACTTTGTTTCCGTTATCTATATTTTCCACAGTTTCAGAATCTGCCACTGTCAGCTTTTTCTGAATGTCATTCTGAATATCTGGGCAGCACAAATCTCCTCTGCCATCCTGCCATGTATACAGCGGACTGACTGCCACGCCATTTTCATCTACATAGACAATTCCGTGCATCTGTCCGGTTACGCCAATGCTCACAATATCTTCCTGTTCGGAAAGATACTCTTCTAATATATTTTTGCATTTCACAAGAATTTTATCCGCATCCTGTGTACGCTCGTATGTATGCTCACTTTTTATCGCAGAGTCATTAGAGAGGGTCTTCGCATCCAGAAGTTCTCCTGTCTTCGCATCTACAAGTACTCCACATACGGTTGTTGTTCCGATATCTAATCCTATTGCTTTCATCTTCCTGCCTTCCCTTTTCCCAAACCGATCTGACGATTATCTTCTGAATTTTTTATATAACATGCGCCCCGATAGTAAACTGTCGGAGCGCATATGAAAATTTTATGTTCAGTCAGTAAATTCTATACTAACTGTTTATTTTCCGTTATTATTCTTCGTAGTTTGGATGAAGGATGACTTTCAGTGTGCCAGGACCTCCCTTGGCAGCCAGTGCAATTCCTTTGTCATAATCATCCAGTGGCATTTCATGTGTAACAAGTTCTTTCACCTGTACTTTTCCAGCCTCAAGATATTCCAGTGCACGTCCGAAGCAGTGTGTCTGTGCCCATGTCGGGATCAGCTGGATCTCGTGGAGATACCAGTACTCTGGATCAATTGCCCATTTTGCACCTGCGTGCGGCATTGCGAACATCATGAATTTTGCACCCATTTTTCCGAATTTGATCATACTTTCCATTACATCTACATTTGCAGTTGTATCAACAAGAATATCAAATCCTTCCGGAGCGATTTCTCTTAATTTAGCTTCGTGTTTGCTTGGATCGTTACGATCCATAAGGATTGTCTCTTTACATCCGTATTTCTTCAGGATATCCAGTTTGTCCTGACTTGGTCCGCATACAACTACGCGGTTTGCGTTGGAGTGCATCAGAAGCTGTGTCATAATGATTCCTGTTGGTCCGCAGCCGTATACAAGAACGTCATCACCGAATTTCACCTGGATACGATCCATAGAATGTACGGCACAAGCAGTCGGCTCTGCGAAAATTGCTTCGTTGAAGGACAAGTTATCACTGATCGGGAATACTTTGTCTGCATTTACTGCTACATACTCAGCGAATCCTCCAGGTCCGTTACATCCAAGTGAGTAGAAGTTTTTGCAGTATAATGGTTCGTCTTTTCTGCAGTAGTAGCAGTCTCCACATAATACCGTGTTATCTGCTGTTACTCTGTCTCCGACTTTGAATGTATCTACATGTTCGCCGACTTTGTATACATATCCCGCAAATTCATGTCCATTTAACAGTGGGAACTCTGCAAGGAATCCACCTGCTGCAAGTGCTACGTCTGCGCCTTTACAAATACCGCATGACATAACTTTGATCAGTACCTGGTGTGGTCCGATCTCCGGTACCGGAACCTGTTTTACTTCGCAATGACCTGGTTTGTCATATACGTTTGCTTTCATCATGTCCATAGTAATTTCTCCTTTGCTATCGCCTTTGTCGATTGAATTATTGTTTGTAGTTTATTTTTTTAAGGCGATTGCCTGTTTTGCTTTTTCTACAATCTTCTCCGGTGTTAAACCATATTTTACCATCAGTGCTTCTGCTGTTCCGGAATGTCCGAATACATCTTCTACACCATGTTTCACAACCGGTACCGGGCAGCTTTCTGTAACGACTTCTGCTACTGCTGCGCCAAGTCCGCCGATAACATTGTGCTCTTCTGTTGTTACAATTGCACCCGTCTCTTTGGCTGCTTTGATGATAATGTCTTTGTCAATCGGTTTGATCGTATGCAGGTCGATCACACGGGCTTTGATTCCTTCTGCCGCGAGAAGATCTGCTGCTTTTAATGCTTCCTGAACCATCAGACCTGTTGCGATGATTGTTACATCATCTCCGTCCTTTAACTGTGCACCCTTGCCAAGTTCAAATTTATATCCCGGGATGGAGTCAGTTATATTTTCAACTCCGGAACGTCCCAGTCGCAGGTAGCACGGTCCGTCATAATCGATCATTGCTTTTACAACTTCTCTTGTCTCATTTGCATCACATGGGCAGATAACTGTCATTCCCGGGATGGTGCGCATCAGACTTAAGTCTTCGATACACTGATGAGTTGCTCCATCTTCTCCTACAGAAAGTCCTGCATGTGTTCCGACAACTTTTACATTAAGTCCCGGATATGCAATGGAGTTTCTTACCTGATCGTAAATTCTTCCTGCCGCAAACATTGCAAATGTATGGATAAATGCTGTCTTTCCGCAGGATGCTGCTCCTGCTGCCATACCTGCCATGTTACACTCTGCGATACCTGCGTTGAAGAATCTCTCCGGATACTTCTGTGCAAAATAGCAGGACATTGTACAAATTGTAAGATCCGCATCAAATACCATGATGTTCTCATCTGCTCCGAATTCACACAGAGCTCTTCCATAGGCTTCTCTTGTTGCTATTACTTCTCCCATAATTACACCTCCAATGATGCAGCCTGTGCATCTAATTCTTTGAATGCCTGTTCAAACTGTTCCGGTGTTGGTGTGCTTCCATGGAATTTTACATTGTTTTCCATGAAGGAAACACCTTTTCCTTTTACAGTCTTTGCTACGATAACCGTCGGAGCACCTTTTGTCTCTTTTGCTTTGTCAATTGCATCTGCAATCTGTGCATAATCGTGTCCGTCGATTGTAAGTACATTCCACTTGAAGGCTTTGAATTTATCTTCAATCGGATATGGTGACATTACTTCTTCAATGGTTCCGTCAATCTGCAGATTGTTGTTATCTACGAATACGGTCAGGTTGTCCAGTCCGTAATTTCCGGCTGCCATAGCTGCCTCCCAGATCTGTCCTTCCTGAATCTCGCCATCTCCTAATGCTGCATATACACGATAATCTTTCTTATCCACTTTTCCGCACAGAGCCATTCCGATTGCTGCGGATAAGCCCTGTCCAAGGGAACCTGCTGACATATCTACACCAGGTACCTTTGTCATCTCTACGTGTCCGGAGAGATAACTGTCTACATTTCTGAATGTTTTCAAATCTTCTACCGGGAAGAATCCACGGAGTGCCAATGTCGCATACATAGTCGGTGTACAATGACCTTTTGACAGTACAAATCTGTCTCTGTCGGGATCTTTAGGCTGCTCCGGGTTGATGTTCATTTTTTCCCAATATAAAACTGTCAAAATATCTGCCACTGAAAAGGATCCACCTACGTGTCCTGAATGAGCGGCTTCGATTGCTTCTAATGCTGTTCTGCGGACTTTTACTGCCTTTGCAGCCAGCTCCTGCACTCTTTTTTCTTCCATTGTTTTAGACCTCCGTCATTGTTTTCTTAGCTTTTTTAGCTATATCGCCATGCAGCGGGGCTAACGACTGCACGGCGAAAGCATCATTGAAATAAAATATTTGAGTAATTACTCTTGTTTAGCAGATGGTAAATCCACCATCGATCACAAGATTTGCTCCGTTTACGAGGCTGGATGCGTCACTTGCAAGGAATACTGCGCATGCTGCCACTTCTTCCGGATAACCAAATCTATGTGCCGGAATTTTCTTTTTAAATTCTACTCCACGTTCATTATTCCAGTTTTCTTCTCCCATCGGAGTCAGGATAATTGTTGGAGAGATTGCATTTACATTAATGTTGTACTGTGCCAGTTCCATAGCGAACTGTTTTGTAGCATAGATTACAGCAGCTTTACAACATCCGTAGGTCAGATGTCCGTCAAGTGCAACAACTCCTGCCTGGGAACCCATGTTGATGATCTTTCCGCCGCCCTGTTCTTTCATAACTTTTGCAGCAGCACGTCCAAATCTTACTGTTCCTGTCAGGTTGATGCTAAGTGTCTTATCCCAGAGATCTTCCTCATGATCCAGAACACTCTGTACAACACCGATTCCTGCGCAGTTTACAAGAATATCCAGTCTTCCGAATGTCTCAACTGTCTTTGCCACACAGTCATCAATATCTGCAGTTTTTGTAATGTTTCCAACATATGCGAGATAGCCTACGCCCTGCTCCTTCATGTAATCGTCAAGGTCATCTGCCTTGTTCATGTCAAAGCTTACTACGTTAGCGCCTTTTCTTGCATACATTTTTGCAATCTCATATCCGATACCACTAGCTGCACCAGTTACAATTGCTGTCTTGCCTTCCAGACTGAAATCTTCATTAAAATTTCTATAGTCTACCATCATAAACCTCCATTTTGCTGTATTAATCTATTTTTATTTAATACCTCCGAATTGCTTCGCATTTCATGGTATTACATTATTTGATCTTAATTACAGCTTTTACTACATCGTCTTTGTTATTGATTGCACAGTCAAATGCTTCCTGAATGTTATCGAAATCAAATTCATGTGTAACGATTCCGGATACATCGATCAGGCCATCAGAGATAGCTGCGATTGCCTGTGGATAGATGTTTCTGTAACGGAATACAGATTTGATTTCCGGCTCTTTGTCCATGATCTGAGCAAAGTTAAATTCAACCGTTTCCTGAGCAGAAATACCAACTAATACGATTGTTCCGCCTCTCTTAACCATGAATGGAGTCTCTTTGATTGTAAATGGAGATCCTGCTGTTTCCATAACTTTGTCAACACCGGCTCCGTTTGTGATCTTCTTAACTTCTTCGATAGCATCTACTTCTTTTCCGTTGATCACACGTGTAGCACCTAATTTCATAGCATAGTCCAGACGTTTTGGAATTACGTCAACAACTGTGATATCTGTAGCACCGTGTGCTTTACAAGCAAGTAATGTTACAAGTCCGATACAACCTGCTCCAAGAATTACTACAGAGTCTCCAAGCTGTACATTTCCCTGGTTAGCTGCGTGCATACCTACTGATAATGGCTCAACAAGTGCACCTTCTTTTGTGCTGATGTTGTCCGGAAGTTTGAAGCACATGTTCTCCGGGAATGCGATGTAGTTCTCATAGCATCCCTGTACCGGTGGTGTTGCAAGGAACTGTACATCCGGGCAAAGGTTGTAACGTCCTGATTTACAGAATTCACACTGTCCGCATGTGATTCCCGGCTCCAGAGCTACTCTGTCTCCGATTTTCAGGTTCTCTACACCTTCTCCAAGTTCTACAACTGTTCCGGCACACTCATGTCCAAGCATGAAGTCTCCATCTACTACATAGCTTCCGCATCTTCCATCGTGGAAATAATGTACATCAGAACCACAGATTCCTACATATTCCAGTTCAACCAGAACCTCTTTCTCTTTCGGTTCCGGCATTGGAATATCACGGATTTCCATTTTATCAAGGTCTGTCATAAATGCTCCTCTGTTTTTCATTTCACGTATCTCCTTTCAATCTGTTAAAATTTTCTCGAACTATTTTTTGAAAATAATAACTGGCAAGCCGATATTTGACCTGCCAGTTATGTCTACTCTTACAATATACTTTTTCTCACTGACATTGATTAAGTCATTAATCTAATTCTGTGATTAATTTTTCATACGTTCAAATTATTTTTTAATCTGTCCGTTGTCTTTGTACATCTGGATGTATTCGTCAACATTGTCAGATGTGATAAGTGGTGCAGGAACGTTGTCGTTGATGTCAGTAACTTTCTTCTTACCTGTTAATACATCATGCATAGCTTCTGTATTCATCTTAGCAAGGTCGATAGCTGACTGAAGTCCTGTAGATGTCATCTTACCTTCTTTGATAAGTAAGCAAGCCTCTGCAGTTCCGTCTACACCATATGCCTGCATGTTTTTGTATTTAGCGTTATCTTTAACTGCTTCGATTGCTCCAGCTGCCATGTTGTCGTTCATAGAGATAACAGCATCAATCTGTCCATAAGCCTGTACCCAGTCTTCCATGAGCTGCATAGCTTCGTCTTTGTTCCAGTTAGCGATATCTTCTGCTAAGATCTTAACATCAGATCTCTTGTCGAAGAATTCTTTCTTCCATGCTTCTCTTCTCTTTGTGCTGTGGAAGTTTCCTGCAGGTCCCTGAAGAACTACAACTTTAGCGTTTTTCGGAACTTTCTTAAGAGCCAGTTCACAGTTTACTTTTGCCTGCTCGTATGGATCAGCATCTACAGATCCTGTTCCTTCACACTCTACACGTGGGTTAGTTGTGATACATGGGATATCAGCATCTACTACCTGTTTGATATATGGAAGCTGAGCTTCACCGTTGTTAGCCTGGATAATAATTCCGTCATATCCGTTAGCGATACAGTTCTCAATGATGGAGTTTTCTTTCTCATCATTAGCTTCTCCATCGAATACCTCTAATGACATGTCCCCTGTTTTCTTGAATGCTGCTCTCATCTCGTCAGCTAACCAAGCTGCAAAAGAGTCTTCCTGAGCTCTTGCGATATAAGCTACTTTGTAGCCGTCTTTTTTGTCCCCTGAATCTTTCTTGCTGTCAGATTTTCCGCATCCTACTGCCATTGTGGAAATCATTGCTGCGCAAAGGATAGCGCTGATTACTTTCTTTTTCATAGATTGAAATCCTCCTTATTTGGTTTATATTGTAAAAGTTCTGCAACTTGTGCATTCTTTCTTTAATATAGAAGCAATAGATTATTTAGCTTCTGCTGCTTTTTCTTTCTTGTCATCATTGTCGTCTGCTGCAAGGATAACTTTCTGAGTCTTTTTGTTCTTAGATCTGATATCTGCAACTACGGCGAGTGCGATGATGATACCTTTAACGATCTGCTGTACATAAGAGTCTACACCCATCAGGTTCATGATGTTGTTCAGGAAACCGATGATAAATCCACCGGCGAGAGTTCCCATTGTTGTACCAACACCACCTGAGAAACTTGTACCACCGACGATAGTAGCTGTCAGACCTTCCATCTCATATCCTACAGCTCCGTTCGGAAGACCTGCATTTACACGAGACATAAAGAGCACACCTGCGATACCTGCGAAGATACCATTGATGATGTAGATGATGTATTTGTTCTTCTTAACATTGATACCAGATGCGACTGCTGCTCCTTCATTACCACCGATAGCGTAAAGAGAACGACCGAATCTTGTATGTGTCATAATATACCATGTAATAATTGTAATAATGATCATGAATACTACAGGCATCGGAACCGGTCCTAAGTTACCCTGTCCAAATACTGTGTAATCTTTTAACTGAAGTAAGTTCTGTCCGTTTGTGAAACGAAGTGCTGCACCTCTGGCTGACATCTGCATAGCCAGTGTAGCAATGAATGCCGGTACATCAAAGTGTGTTACCAGGATTGCGTTGATGATGTTACATGCAACACCAACTGCGATTGCTACAAGGAAACCAACTAACAGTGACCCGGTTGACTGGTATGCTGCGATTGAAAGCACACCAGCGAGTGCCAGTACAGAACCAACAGACAAGTCGATCAGTCCTGCGATTACCAGTAACATTTCACCGTATGCCAGGATTGTTCCAACTGAAAGCTGGCGGGCAACGTTGATTAAGTTACGTGCAGATAAAAAGTTGTCATTTACGATCGCACAGATGATGAACATTGCCACCAGGATGATATAGATCGAAAACTTGTGTATAAAATCTCTCGCTTTTGAATTTTTCATTTTCTCAATCCCTCCGCTAATTACATTGCATATCTCATGATTGTCTCTTGTGAGAACTCATCCTTGCTCAGACAACCAGTGATTCTACCTTTGTTCATTATGTAAATTCTGTCGCACATTCCGATCAGCTCCGGCAGTTCAGAGGAAACCATGATAACTGTCTTTCCTTCTTTAACCAGGTCTGTCATCAGTCTGTAGATCTCGAATTTAGCTCCGACGTCGATACCTCTGGTAGGCTCATCCAGAATCAATACATCCGGATCTCTTAACATCCATTTAGCCAGAAGTACTTTCTGCTGGTTACCACCACTCAGTCCCTGAATTGCAGTTTCAAGAGATGGTGTTTTAACATGCATCTTTTCAAAATACTTGCCTACCAGCTCTTTTTCTACCTTCGGATGCCATCTTCCGCCATAGATGATCTTGTCCAGACTGGAAATGCTTGCATTTTCCATAACGCTTCGGATCGGGATGATACCATAACGTCTTCTGTCTTCGGAAAGCATTACGACTTTCTGTGCGATACTGTCGCTTACCTTCTTAATAGTAACTTCTTTGCCGTGAACTTTGATCTTTCCTTCATCATAAGGATCCAGTCCGAAGATTGCTCTCATTGTTTCGGTACGTCCTGCACCCATCAGTCCGGCAAATCCTACGATCTCACCTTTGTTAGCTTTGAAGTTAATATCTTTAAATACACCTTTGCTTCCAAGTCCTTCTATTTCAAGGATCGGCTCACCAATTTCAACTTCTTCTTTCGGATAAACATTGTCCATCTTACGTCCAACCATCAGTGCAATGACTTTGTCAAGATCGATCTCTGATGCCGGATGTGTCTCAACTGTCTTACCGTCTCGAAGAACTGTGATGTCATCCGCAATACGGAATACTTCTTCCATCTTATGAGAAATGTAAATAATACTTACGCCTTTCTTTTTCAGTTCTGCGATCTTGCCGAACAACACCTCAACCTCACGGTTTGTGATTGCTGATGTAGGCTCATCCATGATTACAATCTGAGCGTTGTTGGAAATTGCTTTGATGATCTCAAGCATCTGAATGTCAGATACTGTTAATGTTTTTAATTTCTGATCCGGTTTATATGGAAGATTCTCCTGTCTCAGAAATTCAATCGTCTCTCTACGAACTCTCTTCCAATCGACATTGCCAAATTTAGTCACCGGAAGGCGTCCTAAGAACAAGTTCTCTTCGATTGACATTTCCGGTACATAGTTCAGTTCCTGTGCGATCATTGCGATACCATAATCTCTCGCCTGAATCGGATCTTTAATTGTTACCGGTTTCTCATCAAGAAAGATCTGTCCGGAATCTGCTTTGTAAATTCCGTTAATGATTTTCATCAATGTTGACTTACCGGCACCGTTCTCTCCACAAAGAGCGTGAACCGTTCCTTTTCTAACGGCGAAATTAACATTGTCCAGAGCTTTAACACCCGGAAACGACTTGTTAATTCCACTGACACGCATTTTGATGTTCTCCACTTTCCATTCCCTCCCTTAAATATTTCGCTCTTGCATGTTGTTTTGATGTTACTTTTGTGTTTGTTTGTGACCGTTTATGATTGTATATGTTTTGAATTATACATTTTTCATAATTCTGTTCACGTTTATATCAATTTATTTATGCAATACGCTTTCTATGTACTCAATACTACTACCTATCGCGTTGTATGTCAAGTCAATTTTTTACCTTTCGGCATGTTATTTTTTGTCTTTTTTGTTAATTTTGTTGTAAATTTATGATTTTTTTGTTCATATCTCGTTCATAATCTTATCCGTTTACATTTGTTATTTTATTAACTTTCTTAGTTTTGTGTTGTTTTATTTCCGTTTCTGTGTTATTATTCTTTCAGAACTTGTTTGTTTACTTGTGTAATACAGAAAGGGGTAGAATATGATACACACATTGACACTTAACCCCGCTATTGACAGAATTCTTTATTTGAGCAGATTCGACAAAAATGTTACAAATCGAACCCAAAAAACTGTCGATACGATCGGAGGCAAAGGTACACACGTTTCTATTAATCTGAAGATTCTCGGCAAAGAGAACACTGCATTCGGAATCAGCCATGGCAAAAGCGGGCAAAAAGTCATAAATATGCTGAATGAATACGGCATCGAGGTCCGTTTTAAACATTATGATGACGGTTCCAGAGAGACAAGAACAAATTACCTTATTATAGAAGATACAGGTGACTGCACAATTGCAGCCGAGCGTGGTGTTACTTTAAAGACAGAGGAGTTAAATGAACTTCTTGAAGATATGAAAGCAACCATCCAGCCGGGTGATTACCTTATTTTCTCCGGAGACGCATCCAACTCACCGGATCCTTCCGTATATAATAAGATCCTCGAGATGTTCCGCGACCGGGATTTAAAGTTTTTCTTAGATACAAGTGGTAAATCTCTGAAAGAATGTATCCGCGAGACTCCATATATGATCAAGCCGAACCTGGATGAGCTGTCCACACTTGCCGGTCATCCGATTGCTGAAGACGACGCCTCTATAGTAGAAGCGATTGAATCACTGGATTCTTACAATGTCCCGATCATCGCCGTTTCATTAGGCGGAGACGGATCTATCGTAAAAGCTCCGGAAGGTTATTACCGTGTACACCCGCCGAAAGTAAATGTACAGAACACGATCGGATGTGGCGACTGCTTCCTTTCTGGTTTTGTATATGGTTTATCCGAAGGATATTCCATTGAGGATACCATTCGTATCGCAACTGCCGTATCTGCCGCAACCGCAGAATCCAAGCTTTCTGCCGGTTATGATCTGGAACGCGCGAAAGAATTAAAAGAGCAGGTAACAATCGAGAAGATCAAATAGATAACCAAAACCAACAGGTAACAATTGAAAAAAACAAATAAATCAAATACAATAAAAGGAGAATGAATTATGAGCAACTTATCTTACTATGAAATGAGACTGGAAATGTGCAAGGTAGCAAAAATGATGTGGGACCGCAGACTGACAAATGCTGCAGGCGGTAACTTTGCTGTACGTGTAGACGAGAACCGTATCTTAATCTCTCCATCTCTGATGTCTGAAAGAAAACATTGCGAGATGCAGCCGGAAGATTTCCTTCTGATCGACTACGACCGCAACATCATTGAAGGCGAAGGCAAACTTTCCAGAGAAAGCCTGATGCATGTACTGATCTTACAGAACTTCAAAGAGATTGAGTGTACAATCCATGCACATCCGTTCTACTGTATGCCATTTGTTGCTCAGTCCAAACCGATTCCGAACGTAACAGAAGCTACTATGGGACGTGGCGAAGTCGGATGTATCGAATGGACAAAAGCTTACTCTGAAGAGCTAAGCAGAAATGTATATCAGTATTTCGAAGATCACCGCGAGACAGCAGTGAAAAAACCAATCGGAATGATCATGCCAAAACACGGCGTTGTTGTATCCGGTCCAAGCATCTACCTCGCATACAGCATGCTTGAGAGAATCGAATGCGACGCATTCTGCACAATTACAAAGAATTTGATCTAATGATACCCAAGGTCTCCGAACTCGTATGCACGTTATGCTTGCATAAAAGTGCTTGCGAGTTTGAGAGACCTGCAACAATATGAGCATAAAAGCTAAGGCGTAGCCTTGCGATATGCGAATATTGTGTAGGATTGCGAGAGTGCCTGGCACGTAGCAATCCGTAGGTATCATGAAATATATTAAAAGGATGGTATTAACATGTATAGTCAGGAACGAAAAACAAAAATCATAGATCTTCTGGGGGCTCAGTCTTCGGTCAGCGTGAACGTCCTCGCAGATATGCTTCACACTTCCAAAGAAACAATCCGTCGGGATCTTAAAAGCCTGGAAGCCGAGGGCATTTTAACCCGTACACATGGTGGTGCCATTCTGAATGCGAATCCATTAAATGTAGGAACCGCAGCCAAATATGGAGACACCGTTTTAAACAGTGAGTCTCCTTTTTTGCTGCGTCACGGGCGCAATATCCCACAGAAAAAGCTCATTGCACAAAAAGCTGCTTCTCTGATTGAAAACAGGGATACTATTTTTATTGATAACAGTTCCACAACTTTATTTTTACTGGATTATGTTCCAAAAGAGATGCATCTGACTATCATTACCAACTCTGTAAAGGTTTTACTGGAAGCCGCCAAATTAGAGAATCCGAATCTGTCTCTGATCTGCCTTGCAGGATTTTACAATGGTAATAACTATTCTCTTTACGGAACACGTACAATTAAGAGTTCCGAAGAATTTTATCCGGATAAAACTTTTATTTCCTGCACAGGAGTTACGTTGAACAAAAGACTCACAGATATCAGTCTGAACGAAATTGACACCAAGAAAGCAATGATGGGCAAGTCTGAAGCGACTTACCTTCTTGTTGACCACACAAAGTTTGAAGTAGCAGGTCCTTTCTTCCTCGGCAATTTCAATGAAATTGACTGCATCGTGACAGACAAATTCGACTATACTCCAGAGGTTTCCGAAACTCTCCGGACCATTACAAAAAAACATGGTGTCCGGATCATCACTGCGTAAAGGAGGATATACAATTGAATATTTTAGCTTTTGATCTCGGCGCAAGCGGTGGCAAATTATTTCTCGCTAAAATCGATGGGGACAATGTATCGATTGAGAATATCCACCGTTTTGACAATGTTTCCTATTCAGCAAACGGTGCACTTTTCTGGGACATCATTAACATTTACAAAGAAATGAATGTCGGAATCAAAAAAGCCATTGAAATGACAGATGATAAGATTGATTCATTTGCCATTGATTCGTTTTCCAATGACTTTGGTCTGATCGACAAAAACGGCCAGTTACTCACACAGGTGCGCTGCTACCGTGATGAACGTACCGCCAGACATGCAGACAAGATTTACGGTAAGCTTTCAAAAGAAAAGCTTTATGAACTGAGTGGCAATCAGAATGCACTCTTTAACACTTATCTGCAGTTAGGCGCCATGCGCGAAGACGGTCACGGATTTTTATTAGATAACGCTTATAAACTTCTGTTTATCCCGGATCTTCTGATCAATTTCCTGACCGGCAAGACAATTTCCGAATATACGATTTCTTCTGTCAGCCAGCTGTATGATTTTAAGAAAGATGACTGGTGTCAGGAAATCCTTGACAGTTATGATATTCCACGCGAATTATTCGGCACACTTACAAAGCCGGGTACACTGCTTGGAAATACGCAGGAAAGTTATAATGAAATGATGGGAACAAAGGGATTCCCTGTATCCGTTGTCTGTGAGCACGATACTGCTTCTGCATATCTGTCTTCACCGCTCCACACAGACTGCGCACTTGTAAGCTGTGGTACATGGTCACTGATCGGTACGGAGCTTGACCACTGCGTGATCACTCCGGAAGGCTATGCCGCCAATCTGGCAAATGAAGGTGGCTACGAAGGTCATCACCGCATCCTGCGCAATGTGATGGGTTCCTGGTTCATACAGGAGAGCAAACGTTATTACAAAGAACATGGAAAAGACTACAGTTTCAGTGAACTCGGTGAACTCGCCGAAGCTGCAGAACCATTCCGTTTTCTATTTGATCCGGATGAACCTGTTTTTTATAATCCGGGTAATATGCCAAAGAAAATCCAGAAGTACTGTATGGAACACTACGGAGAGGCTCCGGAAACAGTCGGCGAGATTATCCGCTGTATCTACGAAAGCCTTGCCATGAAATTCCGCTGGACGATCGAACAGCTTGAGAAGGTATCCGGAAAAGAATTACCGGTCATCAACATGATGGGTGGCGGTTCCAAGGCGGAAATCCTCTGCCAGTTTGTTGCCAATGCCTGCGGACGCAAGGTTGTTGCAGGACCGGACGAGGCAACTGCCATCGGAAATATTACTGTACAATTAATTTCCATCGGCGCCGCTTCTTCCCTTGATGAAGCAAAAAATATCATGGCATCTGCCTCCAAAATGCGCGAATATTTACCTCAGAATCACGAAGAGTGGGATGTTAAGTATCAGAAATGTATCATTAACAAATAAATTACATACATCACATACATTATGAGGAGGAAAAACTATGAAAAACATTTTAACCGCACCATTTATTCAGGAAATTTCTGAAATGACAGCGAACATGTACCGCCTTGGCTGGGATGAAAGAAACGGCGGAAACATCAGCTGGCTGCTTGAGGACGAACCGCTGGAGTATTATCTGGATCTTGATCACGTTATCCGTACGATCCCGATTAACTTCGATGCTTCTTATGTTGCAGGTCGTATCTTTATGGTAACAGGAACCGGAAAATATTTCAAAAATATTACTCCAAACCCGGCAGAGAACCTTGGTATCGTACGTGTGGCACAGGATGGGAAAAGCCTGGAGTTGTTATGGGGATTTGAAGGAAATGCTGCTCCGACAAGCGAATTTCCAACACATCTGATGAACCACATGGAGCGTCTGAAAGTAGACCCTACACATCGTGTTATTATGCACTGCCACCCGGTAAACACAATTGCAATGACATTTGTACATTCCATAGACGAGAAAGAGTTTACTAAAGCTTTGTGGGGTATGTGCACAGAATGTATCGTTGTATTCCCGGACGGTGTCGGAATCGTTCCTTGGATGATCGCAGGAACGAACAAAATCGGCGAACTCACAGCCGAGAAGATCCGCGACCGCAGAATCATTCTCTGGGCACAGCACGGAATTTTCGCTGCCGGACATACGCTTGATGAGGCATTCGGTCTGATCGAGACAGTCGAGAAAGCAGCTGAAATTTATATGAAGATTGCTCCGCTTCCGATCGTAAATAAAATTCCGGAAGAGCAGTTAGGCGAACTTGCCAGAAGCTTTGGTGTAACACCAAGAGAAGGCTATCTGGATTAAAAAGAAATAATATATTTTACCAGGAGGAAACTTAAAGATGTACTTAGAAAAAATGTTTGGACTTAACGGAAAAGTTGCTATCGTAACAGGTGGTGGACGCGGTATCGGACAGGTTATCGCACAGGGGCTTGCCGAAGCAGGTGCCGAAGTTGTAATCTTAAGCCGTTCCGGTGCTGAAGAAACTGTAAAATTAATTACAGAAGCAGGTGGAAAAGCTTACGATCTCAAAGCTGATGTTACAGATGAAACACAGGTGGACAAAGCTCTTGCAGAGATTCTTGAGCGTTCAGGTTCTATCGATATCCTGTTCAATAATGCCGGTATCTGCATGCATCAGTCCACATTAGAAGCTACTGTTGAAGAATTTCGCGAAGTTGTTGATATCAACTTAACCGGAGAATTTATCATGTGCCGTGCCGTTGGACGTATCATGATCGAACGTGGCATCAAAGGAAGCATCATCAATATGGCTTCTATGTCCGGAACGATCGTTAACATCCCACAGTGGCAGGTTTCTTACAACGCTTCCAAAGCAGGTGTTATCCACATGAGCAAATCTCTTGCCATTGAATGGGCTGAATACGGCATCCGTGTAAACTCTTTAAGTCCTGGATATATTGCAACACCAATGTCAGTCGATGTACCGAAAGACTTGATTGACGCATGGATTCCGCTTATGCCAATGCACAGAATGGGAAAACCGGAAGAACTCATCCCTGCAGTTCTCTATCTTGCATCCGATGCCTCCGGATATACAACCGGAAGCGATATTATCGTAGACGGCGGATATTCCGTACAGTAATTTCACTTAGCAAAAAAGTTGCCAATGTATCACGAAAAACATTGGCAACTTTTTTATAATTTATATTTTTCCATTATCTTCTGGATGCTCTCTTCTGTTTTTTCTAACTCACCTACAATCTATTGAAGGAACTTTCCTTTATCCAGCTTCTTTTTTATCAAATCTATAAGTTCTAAAATTAAGACATTTTGCTACTTCCGCGCAAGCATAGCTTCCACATCTGCGATTTCACAGCCACAGAAGCCGAGCGGATGAGGTTTCTTTGTATACTGCCCGTGAAAATCGCTGCCACCGGTTGTAAGAAGATCATATTTCTTCGCAATCTCCAGAAGACGCTGTCTGGATTCCGTTCCGTTTCTTGGATGCCATACTTCTACACCTGCAAGCAGACCCTCTTTGGCATATCGCTCAATCAGCTCAAAGCTGTCAAACTGCTCCGCATGCGCTACCACCGGAACACCTCCAGCTTCCCGGATTACCATCGCCGCTTCTAACGTCGTCGGATATCGTTTCGGTACATAACAGCTTCCCTTTGAAGAAATCAGTGAACTCATCAGCTCTCCGATTGCCACATTTGTATAGCCAAAATCACATAACGGCTGCATCACATGACATTCATATATCGATTCGCTGTCTTTTGCATAAGATTCCACCAGTTCCGGTGTCACAAGCGGATATATTTCATGTACTCTGCGCGCCATCTCCAACTTCTGCTCTCTTCGCCATTTCAATGTATTTTCCAGAAATCCATCGATCATCTGACGATCCTTTGGCAGATAGCAGAGCAAATGCACATTTCTTCCACTTTCTTCATCAAGCGTAGACATTTCCACGCCCGGAACCACATGCACGCCAAGTTTCCCGCCAAGCTCCACAGCTTCATCCACACCTGCCATTGTATCATGGTCTGTGATTGCAATATACTTAAGTCCGATCATTGCAGCGTATTCTATCACCTGTGCAACCGTTCTGGATGCATCTGAATGTGTCGTGTGCACATGCAGATCACACGGATTCGCTGCTGTTAATTCATTTTTTATTATATTTTGTTTCTCTGACATTTTCTTGCCAACTTTCTTACTTTTCTTTTTTCCACAGTCTCTGGTTCTTACGCCTCTTCATCCTGATCGTTCGTCAGATGCAGTCTGTCAAGAATGTAGAAAATAAGACTTAAAATCATGCCGACTACACATGCAAGCACCATACCGGTCAGCTCAATATCCCCAAACGCCACTTTGATTCCGGAAAGTCCAGTTACAAATACTACTGAAGTAAGTGTCAGGTTTCTTGATCTGCCATAGTCCACCTGTGAATCAACCAGAATACGGATACCGGATGCTCCGATCATACCGTATAACAGGAAGGAAATCCCTCCGATAACCGGTCCCGGAATCGTCTGGATCAGCATAGATAATTTTCCTACGAAAGAGCAGATGATAGAAAGCACTGCCGCCCCTGCGATCACGCGCACGCTGTATACTTTTGTAACCGCCATAACACCGATATTCTCACCGTAAGTCGTTGTCGGTACGGAACCGATCAAACCGGAGATCATGGTAGAGAAGTTATCTCCGAATAAAGATCTGTGTAGCCCCGGTGTTTTCAACAGATCACGGCCTACAATCTTACTCGTTACAACCTGATGTCCGATATGTTCTGACGTAATAACGAGAAGTACCGGAAGAATCATCAGGATTGCACCTGTATCGAATTTTGCCATTGTAAAGTTCGGCAGTGCAAACCAGGATGCAGAAGCCACTTTAGAAAAATCAAGGATACCACAGCCAAGCGCTGTCAGATATCCTGCGATAACCGCAATCAGAATTGGAATAACCGATAAAAATCCGCGGAATAAAATATTCCCAAAGACCGCAACACCGAGTGTCACAAGAAATACGATCACATTTCTCATGTCCAGTTTGTCATCCAGAAGTCCTGCATTACTCGCTGCTGAACTGGAAAGTTCCAATCCGATCAATGCTACTACAGGTCCCATCGCTGCCGGCGGCAATACAACATCAATCCAGTCTGTTCCACATTTGTAAATAATGAGCGATAAGATACATCCGCAGAATCCAACCGCAACGAAACCGCCCAGTGCATATTCATATCCCATTTTTGAAATAACAACACCTGCCGGTGCCAGAAATGCAAAGCTGGAGCCAAGATATGCCGGCGCCTGCCCCTTTGTTACTGTTATAAAAATCAATGTTCCGACACCGTTCATAAATAATACAATCGCCGGATTAATACCGAATACAAACGGCACCAGAACCGAAGCCCCAAACATTGCAAACATATGCTGGATGCTGAGTGGAAGCAGCAGTTTAAATGGCACTTTGTCCTCAATTTGAATAATTTTACGTTCTCCCATGTTTTCCTCCTGTACCTTTCATTCCTTTAAGTTTGTGTAATTATATTTTTTCACTTTGTCCATTGTATCATATCGGTATCTATAAGAAAAGAAAAAGGAGATTGCAAAATCTCATTTGCAATCTCCTTTTGTCCCATTATATGATACAAGATTTTATAGAATAACCTTACCGGCATCTCAATCCTTTATCTATGCTTTTAGTATAAGCATTTTACAGTTGGATAAATCTTTCTGAATTTCTGGTATTTCTCTTCGTATTTGTCAACCAGTTCTTTCTCCGGCTCAACTGTATCAATAACTTTTACAAGTTTGGAAGCGATCGTCTCAACATCCGGATATGCTCCGCATCCGACTGCTGCCAGCATAGCTCCGCCAAGTGCCGGCCCTTCTTCGCTTTCAATAACATCTACCTTCATGTTCATAACATTTGCAATGATCTTCTTCCACAGTGGGCTCTTTGCTCCGCCACCGCAGATCTTTGTTCTCTCAATCTTAATTCCAAGACTTCTTGCAACTTCGAGAGAATCACGAAGTCCGAATGCAACACCCTCCAGAACAGCCTGTGTCATGTCTTCTCTTGTTGTGTCCATAGACATTCCGATAAACATTGCTCTTGCGTCCGGGTTGTTGTGTGGAGAACGTTCACCCATCAGATATGGCAGGAAGAATACATTGTTCTCACCCAATTTCTGAATGCCTGCCTGCTCTGCCGCAAAGTCTGTTGTCTTGAGGATTTCCTCATTCCACCACTTGTTGCAGGAAGCTGCACTTAACATACATCCCATCAGATGATAATATCCGTCTGCGTGTGCAAAGGAATGTAAAGCGTTGTGCTCATCTACTCCAAAGTTCTTGCTGGAAATGAAAATTGTTCCGGAAGTTCCAAGAGAAATATTACATCTTCCGTCACCTACAGTTCCTGTTCCAACAGCTGCTGCGGCATTGTCTCCGGCACCTGCGATAACTTTTACTTCTGCAGGAAGTCCAAGTTCTTTCGCAATGTCTTCTTTCAGAGTTCCTACTACTTCATAACTTTCATATAACTTCGGAAGCATCTCTTCTGTGATTCCGCAGATATCAAGCATTTCTTTTGACCAGCAGCGATTCTTAACGTCCATAAGAAGCATACCGGATGCATCGGATACGTCTGTGCAGAAAGATCCGGACAGCTTGTATGCCAGGTAATCTTTTGGAAGCATGATCTTTGCAATTTTAGCGAAATTCTCAGGTTCATTCTTCTTCATCCAAAGAATCTTCGGTGCTGTAAATCCTGCAAATGCAATATTTGCTGTGTAAGCGGATAATTTATCCTTTCCAATTACTGTATTCAGATAATCTGTCTCTTCTCCGGTTCTTCCATCGTTCCACAGAATTGCCGGGCGGATCACATTGTCTTCTGCGTCCAGTGCAACAAGTCCGTGCATCTGTCCACCAAAGCTGATTCCTGCAACCTGTGACTTATCACACTCTGCTGTCAGTTCTTTGATTCCTTCCATAGACTGTGCAAACCAGTCTTCCGGTTTCTGTTCAGACCAACCCGGATGTGGGAAGAACAGCGGATACTCTCTGGAGACGATCTTCTTAATGTCTCCTTCTTCATCCATTAATAACAATTTAACTGCTGATGTTCCTAAGTCTACACCAATGAATAACATTGTTTTTATCCCCTTTCTTATGCAAATGGATTCTCTGTCTTATATCTTACACCTTTTGGCTGATTATAGCCAATCTCTTCTACAGGAACTCCGATATATTTGAAAACTTCATATAAAGCTTTTCCGAAATGTCCAAATGCAACTGCTCCGTGATGTGGGTATCCTCCCTCGAGCAGTACGTGGCGGTAGAATCTTCCCATCTCCGGAATTGCGAAAATACCAACGCCTCCGAAAGATTTTGTTGCTACCGGAAGGACTTCACCATGCGCAATGTATGCACGCAGTTTGCAGTCTGCTGTGCTCTGCAGACGATAGAACGTAATATCTCCAGGAATGATATCCCCTTCCAGAGTTCCCTGTGTTACTTCTTCCGGAAGTGTTCTTGCCATAATCATCTGGTTCTTCATTTCACAGAATGCAAGCTTGCTGGATGCTGTATTTCCACAGTGGAATCCCATGAAAGTATCTTTCTGTGTATAATCGTATTTTCCTTTAATCTCGCTCTCATACATATCCTTCGGTACTGTATTGTTGATATCCAGAAGTGTTACTGTATCTTCGCTGACAACCGTTCCGATGAACTCACTGAGCGCTCCGTAAATATCTACTTCGCAGGAAACCGGGATTCCCTGGTCTGTCAGACGGCTGTTGACATAACATGGTACGAATCCAAACTGTGTCTGGAATGCAGGCCAGCATTTTCCTGCAATCGCAACATATTTTCTGTAACCTCTGTGATCTTCTACCCAATCTTTTAATGTGATCTCATACTGTGCGAGTTTCTCAAGGATCTCCGGTTTCTTATTACCGGCTCCAAGTTCTGCTTCCATCTCTTTGACAACTGCCGGGATTCTCTCATCTCCTGCATGTTTGTTAAATGCTTCAAACAGATCCAGCTCTGAATTTTCTTCAATCTCTACACCCAGATTATAAAGCTGTTTGATCGGCGCATTACATGCTAAGAAATTTAACGGTCTCGGTCCAAAGCTGATGATCTTTAAATCATTTAATCCGATGACAGCTCTTGCTACCGGCATAAACTCATGAATCATATCTGCACATTCTTCCGCATCTCCGACCGGATATTCCGGAATATATGCATTGATATTGCGAAGCTGTAAATTGTAGCTTGCATTAAGCATACCACAGTAAGCATCTCCACGTCCCTGTACCAGGTTGTCTCCTGTCTCTTCTGCTGCTGCCACGAACATCTTCGGTCCGTCAAAATGTTTTGCAAGCAATGTCTCAGAAATCTCTGGTCCGAAGTTTCCAAGATATACACAAAGTGCATTACATCCTGCTTTCTTAATGTCTTCGAGTGCCTGCACCATATGGATCTCGCTTTCAACGATACAGATTGGACATTCGTAAATGTTCTCTGCTCCGTATTTCTTTGTGTAGGCATCGATCAGTGCCTTTCTTCTGTTTACAGATAAGCTCTCCGGGAAACAGTCACGGCTTACTGCTACAATTCCAAGTTTTACTTCTGGCATGTTGTTCATAATACCAATTCCTCCTTCAAAAATGTTGTTTTTCATAATACATGTTTTGTAAATCTTTTGTTTTATAAATCCGTTACACTCGTAACGCCGCCGGCATTAAACCGACACATTCTCGCCTTTCAGCCCGCAAAAGGCGCCTTCAATCTTTGCATCCTCATGTGCGATGAGCCACTTGTTTCTCGCTGTGAGAAGTCTTGCTTCTCCCTTGGCATCCGCCGGTATCTCTACATCTGTGTTTGTCCCCTTTGGCAGGATCACAACACAGCGAAACCCTTTCTCACTCGTCATACATGGTGCATAATGCAGCGTTGTTGCATACATCTCTACGGCTGTTCCTGCCGGAACAAGGAATGCTTCGATCTGATCTGTATCGTAAGTATAATCTTCTGTAATATCCTGCTGCCTTCCTACGAGGAGAATCATATCTGTCACTGCTACATTGATTTCTGAACTTCTGTGATACTCTACCGCGTTCAGATAAGTATTGAACCCGTTGCAGAATCCCACCTGGATCGGCAGTCCTCCAAACGCACGGTCTTTAAAAGCCTTTGCAACAGGAAGATCTTCCAGCTCTTCCATCCCCGGCACATAGATCACTTCCCCTTTAGGAAGCGGTGTATGTTCCATGGCTTTTAAAAGCGGTGATAACGCATACCCTTTCAGTACTCGTCCATATGTCGAAAACGCTTTGTCTTCCACTTGTTGAATTTTCATAATAATTCCTCCTAAAACACAAGGTTATTATAGCAATTTTTTAACGATCTTTCGACCAAATACTTAACCGTTCATGGCAAATTCTTGTCCTTCTTGCAATTTGAGCACTTTGTCCTGTGAACTTTTTTATTTTCTTCCTATTTCCCCCGCAAAAACAGAAACAGAGCGCAGTAACAAATATTGTTACTGCGCTCTGTCCTATAATTCTTTCCTGAATTCACTAGGCAATTTATTGTATTTTTTCTGAAATACCTTTGTAAATGCCTTACTGTTTGGGAATCCGTTCTGACTCGCGATCATTCCGATAGGCATATCGCTGTTGACCAGATCCTTATATGCATGCTCCAGACGTATGTCATCGAGATAATTCTTATAATTCGTCTTCGCATATTTTTGAAACATCCTCGACAGATAGGTTGCGGAATATCCAAAAGTCTGTGCCAGGCTTTCAAGCGATAAATCCTTCGTGTAGTTTTCCTTCATGTATGCCGTTATCGCCGATAACTTGTTCAGTTTTTTGTTGCTTCGTATCATTTCACTGTCCACAGATACTTCTCTGTACTTACTCACAAGCAGATAGATCAGCTCGTAAAAATAACTCTGTACTTTCAGATCATATCCGATCTCTTTCTTCTCATAAGCATCGTACATGTCCCGGATCACCTGCATGAATTCCTCATCATGTATCCTTCTGCTGTGTGTAAAATAAATAAACTTCTCATCCGTATAATATCGTTCAAACGTTGTCAGCGGAATCTGAAGCACTACAGTAAAATTCTCTTTCGGAGAGTGGATCGAATGGATCTCATTGGAGTTGACCAACATGAATTCTCCCGGATTCAGGGAATACTTAATCTCATTCACGTAAAATTCAATCTCTCCTTCGAACAAAGCAAAGATTTCGACAGAACGATGCCAGTGCTTCTCTCTCGAGTAATTACCGCGTCGTCCCTCGAAAACAAACATTTTAAAAGGGATATCGTCATTTGGCATAATAATCTCGTGTGAATAATTCACCGGTTTCTCCCTCCTTATATTTCATAAGAATATATTGTTTGCTCGTTTCACTGCTTTCCCTATTATATCATAACAACGCTTATCTTTACAATTATAATCTCTTTTCCAGAAGTACAAGCTGTACCCCCGGAATCCTGTTAAATTCACATGGCACAATGTCTGCCTCTCTGTATCCAAGCCTTTTGTACATGGCTCTCGCTCTCGCTTTTTTCTTTCTACAAAGGTTTTATCCTGCGTAAAAGCACTCTTTGAAAAGTAACGATTTGTCGCTAAATTTTCTTGATCCTTTTACCCATCCGGTCTTGCCGCTCGCGGTTTTAATCTTAATGTTAAATGCTTTGCCTGTCATATAAATCTTCACTGCTTTTGCTTTTGTTCCGGCTTTTACAGTAGCTACTTTCTTCTTGCAGGAAACACTGTTGTATAATGCTTTCGTATTCTTCATCGTTCCGTATTTTCCATTTGCACGATAAGTGTAACCGGCACTTGTAATCTCATATGCGGAAGATGTCTTCTTTAATGCGCCTTTTTTATAAGTATAATTTACTCTATACTCAACACCAGCCATCGCTGTGGACATAATATACTGTTTTGTGCTGATCGTGTTGCCTGACACTTTCAGGATATCCGTATGATGATGGTTCGTATAATTGTAAGATGTCTTTGAGAAATCAACGACTTTTTTAAATCTTCCTTTTTTATACTGGTAAATACATTCCCACGGATCGTCTTCATTATCCGTCTCACCCTGTACCCAGAGATACGCTTTTCCGTTCTTTAATGTTACCAGTCTTGTGTGGATCGCATAGGAAGTCCATGTTCTTGTAATCTTTGTCGTTTTCTTGTTCACCGTAATCTTTACAGTCCCGTATCTGTCATACTGGTCTTTTGGAATACTGATCTTCACTGTATCTTTCTTTTTATCACCGGTGATATCATAACTTTTGTAAGTCTTTCCTGCTTTCAGTTCCACCATGGACGGATTCTTTGCTTCTGCTTTCATCGGCGACATAAATAAAACTCCTGTCAAGCATACCATTGCAGCTACTGCTGCCTTTTTCCATTTTCTCATAAGCTCCTCCTTTTCTTCTATGTTTTCCTGCAACAATTGATACTTTGATGATAGCATTGACTTGCAGATCACACAAGATACTACCAGTCATATATTCGCTTTTCTGTTCCGATTTTTCAGCGACAAAAGTGCAATTACCGTTAAATGGGGACGGGGCTTTTCTAAAAAAGCCCCGTCCCCATTTATATATTTTTTCAACTAACTCTTACTATCTATCCCGCATAAAAGCACTCTTTAAAGAGCAATTTGCTTTCGTCAAATTTCTTGCTGCATTTTAACCATCCGGTTTTACCGTCAGCAGTCTTAATCTTTACGCTTATAAATTTATCGCACATATAAATATTTGTTGCTTTTGCTTTTATTCCCGCAGTCACAGCAACACCGGTTGATTTACTTGTGGATGGACTGGTATAAAGCATTTTATTATTTTTCAATGTGCCCCAGCTGCTCTTCGTGCGATAAGAATAGGATGCTTTTACGATAGCAGCAGTTCTTGATACGATATGGAATTTTCCATTCTCATATTTGTAATCATATTTATAAACAACCTCACCAAGCGGGCTCGTCATATTGCTCTGCTTTACAGTAAGCGTGTTGCCGGAAACTTTAACTACATCCGTACTCAGATGATAGTAATATTTCTTTACATATCCATCAAATTTCAGTTTCTTTTCCAGTTTGCCTTTGCGATATTGATACAGGCATCCCCATGTATCATCTGCATCTTCTGAAGAACTCTTCACCCAGAGATATACTTTTCCGTTTTTCAGTGTTACAAGGCTGGTCTTATAATAGAAAGAACCGATTCCTTTTTTCACAATTTTCTTTCCGTTGACAGATACTGTGATCCGCTTGATAAAGTCACTTTCATCACGTTTTCCGAGTGTAATCTTGATCTTATCTTTCTTTTTATCCCCGGTAATATCATATTTTGTATAAGTTTTCCCCGGTTTCAGTCTGACAATCGCCGGATTCTTCACTTTACCGGCTGCCTTCGCATGCACCGGAGCCATTGTCAGTGCCGTGCACAGGCAAATTGCTGCGACAAACAGATACTTTCTTAATGCTTTCCTCATGTTGTTCTCCTCCATTCTTGTCATCGCGTCTGTATATTTGCTTTACATGGAAAGCATATTCCTTAATTGTTAATATTTCCATTACAAAATTCTTAATATTTTATTATGATGCCAGGGGCAAAAGCCTGAAAACACACTGTGCTTACGTAGGAGTAGTTTTATGAAAAGTCCAGCCATTTTACTTCATCATAAAAAAACCTCCGGGACTCTTTCCTTCCCGGAGATTTTATCTTTATTTTTCTTACTTTTCTCTCGAAATCCATGCTATAAAAGGATTTGTGATATGTTCTCTTATCCCTGTTTTATAATAGTTCGCTGATTCCGTCCGCCATTGCGCTGAGGATGATGCAGCAGGAGGTTGCTCCTGCATCCAGCACACCTCTGGATCTCTCGCCCAGACGGCTGGAACGTCCGAATTTTGCTACCATGTCCT
>ERZ773103.138-NODE-138-length-73298-cov-5.459812_pt1 | contig 73298 bp, 70 predicted proteins | sample MGYA00511118_ERZ773103 | MGnify/ENA primary metagenome ERZ773103 (study PRJEB29015, sample SAMEA2737821) | human gut metagenome | biome: human gut; feature: human-associated habitat; material: faeces | place: China | collected 2012 ... | reverse complement strand
CAAGAAAGAACAGATTCCTGTGACAACCACCAAGGAGCAGATTAAGAAAGAAGCCAGAGAACAGGCCATGAATCTGCTGAAACGTATCGGGCTGGAAGATAAGGCGAATGTCTATCCTTCAACACTGTCCGGTGGTCAGAAACAGCGAATTGCCATTGTCCGTGCCCTGGCCATGAATCCGGATGTGATTCTTTTCGACGAACCGACATCTGCCCTGGACCCTGAAATGGTCGGAGAAGTTCTGGAGCTGATGAAACAGTTGGCAGAGGAAGGCATGACCATGGTGGTTGTTACCCATGAGATGGGATTTGCCAGAGAAGTGGCTTCCAGAGTCGTCTTCATCGATGAAGGTGTTATCAAGGAAGAAGCAGAACCGAAGGAATTCTTCGCACATCCGAAGGACGTGAGATTGAAGGAATTTCTGTCAAAGGTGCTGTAAAATTGAATTTGAAGTGATATAAGACAGGCCGTCCGGTCAGCGAAGTGCTGACTGGGCGGTTTTTTTGACGTTCCGGGAATACCTCCGCTGATGCCATATGATATATTAGAGACAACAAAGCTATTACAGATACGTGTTTAGAAAAAGGAGAGTATATCATGACAAAAGCAGATGAGATGAGAAAGATGGCAGCACAGAATAAAAAAACAAAAACTGAGAAAGTCGATGATTATGAAGAAACATTAAATAAAACATATGCTAAGTTTATATGTACAGTAGAAGACTCAGCAAATAAAGGAATTTCTAAAGGATATGCAGCGGAAATTCCAAGGATGCTGGTTCCGGGGAAGTATACTTTTGAATGGAAAAACAAGGGACTTTTCACAGATTATTATGTTGCGAAAATGACTTCTTTAGGTGAACGTTTTTTGAAAGATTTTAAGGCAAAAGCGGAAAAGGATGGTTTTCAAATTGAATATAAATTAATGTATTCAGGTGTGGAACATACATTTGGTGAAAAAATTTTTAAGAAGAAAAATTCAGCGGGTTATGTGTATACGCCTACATTTCAGGTGTTCTATAGATTATAAATGGAAAAGGTGAATAAAAATGTTCTGGATTTTATTGATTGGCATCATTATTGTTTCTTGTGTATTAAAAGAGGAAGAATTACATAGTTCTTATCATTCCTTTCGCTTCGCTCAAGGCACAAACAAGTTATGAAAAATGTTGTGTCCCTCCTCTCTTTGATTTATAATTCTTGTATATTCATCAAGGTATGGGAAAATTGCAGTAAAAAATTCTGATGGTATAGTGAAAAGAAAGTGAAAATGTATCAGGCGGCCAAAAAGTATTTTGAGGCATTAAAATCGGCATCATCAGATAAGGATTTAGAGGTATTGAAAGAAAAGTTAGATGTATTGCAGGGAATATAATCAGAGCAGTACATAACGGAGATTTTTTTACATATATTGGGAGGCGGCGCAGTGGCAAGACAAAAATGGAATCTGAATACAATTTATATATCAGAACGGCTGAAGGCGTGTCTGCGTCCGGTTACCTGTTGTGCGCTGACAACGGTGGTGGCTCCCATGGGATACGGAAAGACAACAGCCATCAACTGGTTTTTGGATGAACAGGGAAAAATGGATGCACTGTGTCTGATCCGTATCAGTGTGTATTCGGACAATCTGGCTATTTTCTGGAAAAGTGTACAGGTGGCTTTTAAACGGGCGGGTTTTGGCTTTCTAGAGGATTATGCCTGTCCGGAGGATGTTGCAGGAGCAGGATTGCTGATAGAGGATATGTGTCATGAATTGTCGAAAACGGGCAGTTGTTACATTTTTATTGATGATTTTCATCTGTTGACGGATAGCCGTGCATCTGCTTTTTTGTGTATGCTTGCCAGGCGACTGTCGGGAAATGTCCATTTGATTGTTGCAGGGAGAAATCAATTTCTTTCGTCGGCAGATATTTTGTGTCTGGGCGGCAAAGTTTACCAGATTGGTGTAGAACAGCTGCGACTGAATCGTAAAGAGCTTGCGGTTTATGTGAAGCGCTGTGGAATAAAACTGTCTGAGAAACAGACAGAAACACTTTTTTATTCCAGTGAGGGATGGTTCTCAGCAGTTTATCTAAATTTGCAGATATTTTTGGAGCGAGGCGTGCTGCCAGATGGGGCTTCGGATATTTATGCGGCATTTACCAAGGCGATGATTGAACCGCTTTCTGCAAAGCAACGGGAATTTCTGGCTGTTATGGGGATTGCGGACGAGTTTTCGGCAGAAATGGCCGTTTTTGTTACAGAAGATGAGGAAGTAAGAGCCATGCTGAATATTCTGACTGAGCAGAATGCTTTTGTGAAATGTCTGGCAGATGGTGTGACTTTCAGATTTCATCATATGATGAAAGCATGTGCCAATCGGGTTTTTGCGGCGTTGGATGAAGAAAAACAGGCATTTTACCTGAATCGTTTTGGCCTGTGGTATGAGCAGCACAGTCAGTATCTGCATGCCATGGATGTCTATCGAAGAAGTAAAAATTATGATGCATTTCTTCGTGTTGTTAAAAATGATGCGGGAATTCTGCTCGCTTCACTGAATGCGCAGGAGGTTATGAATGTGTTGGCTGAATGTCCTGTTTCCATTTTGAAAGCACATCCATTGGCGATTCTGGTGCTGATGCGCAGCATGTTTAACTGGCGTCTGATTCCGAAGATGATGGAATTGAAAGTGCTTTTGATGGAAGTGGTGGAGGAAAATGCAGCGCTCTCTGATGAGGAACGTGGCAATCTGTTGGGGGAATGCGATTTAATTATGAGTTTCCTTTGCTATAATGATATCGGAGCTATGAGTCAGCTGCATCGAAGAGCCAGCAGCCAGATGTCCAGACCGGCCATCAGTATTCAGAACAACGGCGGCTGGACCTTTGGATCGCCTTCTGTGCTGATGATGTTTTACCGCGGTCCGGGACAGTTGGAAAGTGAGCTTGCCCAGATGGATGAATGTATGCCGCATTATTACAAGGTTACCTGTGGTCACGGACAGGGGGCAGAAAAGATTATGCGGGCGGAAGCAGCTTTTGTACAGGGAAGATTTGTGGATGCACAGATTGAGCTGGAACGGGCTTATGCACAGATTGAAGGAAATGGCCAGGAAAATATGGCGCTTTGCTGTGATTTTCTGGCATGGCGACTGGCTCTGGCTGAGGAAATGAAGCCGCATTGTAGTCTGGAGAGGCGGCGCACCGAATTACTGCGCCATCATAATGCTGCCTGGCTTAATATATGGAGTGGCATCAGTGCCTATTATTATGCGCTGTTGGGTGAGTCTGAGAAGATTCCTCCGATATTTGGTGAACACAGGCTTTCGGATATCAATATGCTTGCCCCGGGAAGACCAATGATGCTGCTGATTGAAAATCAGGTTTATCTGGCACAGGAAAATTATGCAAAGGTGATTGGCCGCAGCGATGGACAGCTTTCTGTCTGCGAAGGCATGCATTATAGGCTGGTGGCGCTGCACATCCGTATTCAGACAGCGGCTGCTTATGAAGCCATGGGAAAATGGCAGGAGGCGGAGCAGATGCTGACGCAGGCCATTCTGGAGGCGGAGACGGATTATCTGATGCTTCCGTTTGTGGAGAATTATCGTTATTTGAAAAAACTTTTACTGCGCTGTCAGAAACAGGAAAGCCTGTTTGTCAGGTATCTGATACAGATGGGTGAAATGTATGAGATGCGGCGGGAATGTCTAAGGAAAGAGGCACATCGCCCGGAGGTACTGGCTGTATTGACAGATAAAGAATATGAAATGGTGCTGCTCATTAATCAGCATCAAACGAACCGGGAAATCGCGGAGAAAATGTTCCTTTCAGAAGGAAGTGTCAAACAATATGTCAAACAGATTTATTCAAAACTTCAGATTGAAGGGGATACCAGAACAAAGAGAAAGCAGCTGTTACAGCTGTTGGAAGAGAATTCCTAACTATTGGTGAATAGCCATTGCAAAAAATCCATTGTACAATGTCGGTACAGTGGATTTTTCTTTTTCTACAAAGTGGAGGTGCGTTATATGTCATATGTAATTATTGGGCTGATTATTGTTGCTTGTATTATTCATTCAGTTTTGAAGAAATCAAAAGAGACTGCTGATCAGGCAGTAAATGATGCGATTGTGCCGGGAGTGATGAATGCACTTTTTGATGATGTGCAGATGCATCCGGAAGGGCATTTACTGGATGTTAAGGAATCGAATATTCCGCTGCAAACATATAGCTATCTTAACAGCAGCGGCAATATTTGTTTTCGTTATCAGGGACATCCGGCAGAGTTGTGCAGTATTACTTTAACAGATGTGAATGACTATATTGATGAGAACAACGATATGCGGCAGACAAATGAGCAGGAGATTTACCGGGGACAGTGGATGTGCTGTGAACTTGGGGAGACATTTCCTACCGGTTTTACATTCTGGCCGAGAGGCAAACTGGATAAAATCTTCCGGACAAAAACGATTAAAACCGGGTATGAAGCTTTTGATAAACGGTTTAATCTCAGCTGTGATAATGAGGAGTGGGTGATGTATTTTCTGAATCAGGACAGAATGGTCCGGATTCTTGAACTGACGCAGACGGCCTTTGGAGAATTTGCGGTTTGTCTGCATGGGGATGGAAAGTTGGATCTGGCGGTGCACAGCGGCCATCATTTCTTTGAGGTGGGAAGAGACAGAAATAATCCGGAGGCATTGCAACAGCGCTATACCAGGGAGTTGAAATGGTGCAGGGATATGCTGGATGTCTTTATTTCCTAATGCAGAAAAATGCTCTTTCCGGGAACAGGTGCGTCTTTAGTCTGTGTTATATTAAAGTCACAAAAGAACAACAGAAATAAATTTTGCGGGTGAGCCGCATAAGGATGAATCTAAACGGAGGAGATATACAATGAGTTTTTGTGACGAATTAAGAAAAATTGAATGGGAAAATTCATACAGCAATAAGAAGGAAGAAATCATTCATCGTGAGGTTGAAGGGCTGATTACGGGTATTAAGGTACTTTCCCGTAATGCGGCAAGGGATGGCAAGCGAAATTTAACTGGATATTATGATCAATTTTATTGGGATACAACAGATTACTTTATCCAACCGTCTGTCAGTGAAACGGGATTTCAGAGGTATACAATGCTTTCTTTCTTGAAAGGCTATTCACAGTATGAAGCGATGAATATACGACAGGAAATCGTTAAGAGACTTCGCCAGCGACTTGCGGAAATGGGATACAGAAATGTTCAGCTTCGCATTGACGAGGTCGCGCAGAGAGAGAACAAAAAATTTTTTGCCTCAAAAACGGGCGTGACACTGTATTATCTGTGGCTGAATATTTCATGGTAGAAGAACAAAACAGGCCATCACATTTATGAAAGGAAAATGTGATGGCCTGTTTGGGAATGTAAGGGTTTAATAAAATGTAAGGGTTTAATAAGATCCTTTCGGTTCTTTATTCTCCATATAAAATACCTTGCCTTTTGGACGGAAAGGCAGTCTATTGCCATTGGGAATGAGAAAGGCATGTTTCCGTCGGATTTTTAGATTATCCTCGATATAGCCGTCTGTGATTACAAGAATCGGGCCGGAAGGTGGGAAGTCTTTGGCTTTTTCCAAAGCATCAATTCCGGGCTGAAGGATTGTGCCGCCTCTGCCGGTGATTTCTACTCTGCCTGCGATATCTTCCGGGGCCATGTATCCGGCATCGGTGGCCTCGGCATCACAGAAGATTATCCGGACAAAGGGGACATCCTTGGCAGCAGCGTAGCTGGCAGCGGCACCCAATGCTAAGCCAATCTGTGCAGAACACATGGAGCCTGAGGTGTCGATAACAACGCCAAAAGTTCGGCTTTTCAGCTCTTTTTCCTGAAGCATATAGCTTGGCCTTGGTATATTCGGTGTGGAACCCTGGCGTCTGCTTGGTCTTACATAGGTGCGATGCTTTTCCAGAGGCGGGAATTGCTCATCAAACCATCTGCCCAGCTGCACTTCCCAGGGGATAGGCGGCATGGAAAGAGCGCGGATTTCTTCAATAAGTCCGGCTGGTAGATAGCCTCTGCTGTGGGTGGTGTGATAGTCAAGTCCTTCACGCAGCGCGTTCTTGAAAAATTCATCCAGACTGATGCCTTTGTGCAGGCCTTTAAATCTGGGACCCTGATCGCAAAACAGATCGCCTTTTCCGTATCCTCTGAAAGTGGCATGCTTTTTGAATTTCCGCATTTTTTTGACAATAAGGTCATAAATGGCTTCTGCAGACATATTGTGCAGGCTTTCATCATACAGCAGATCTTCCTCCGGCATGCTGCCGATATGCATGGCAAGGAGCCAATCATTAATGACATAATCGCAGGCAATATTCCAAAGATAGTGATTCCGACCTTGGCATCGTTCATGGTGGCAGAGTCCGGCATGCAGATATTCATGGGCGAGGACGAATTTCCATTCCTCAAGTGTCAGACAACATGACGGATTGGTATATATTTCTCCGTGTACTGCATCTACAGCAGCAATGTGTATTTCATATCTGCGGCATAAATCAATGTCTTCAATAATCTTAAAAGATGAGGCCAGGCCGCCAAGAAGCGGATAGTGAGATAAGAACCATTCAGAGGCTTTGGAAATTACGGTGTCTTTCTTTTTTGAGGCATCGTGTCCGCCGGCATGGATGACTACTTTTTTGATGGAGTGATTAATGGCAGCTGCAAAAGTTTCGGTATATTCATTTTGTTCACCTTTTTTGTAGATGATGGGTGAGGAGATGCCAAACATATCACATGTGCTGGATGTATTTAAACCGTATGTCTGTTTTGGGGATATGCCTTCTGTGTCAAGCAAGTATTCGTAAATCTTTCTTTCGTCATTCAGTTTGATGGGATAGAAAGCTGACGGGTCCTGAAAGAGACTGCCGCTAAAACCAATGTCCGTCAGAAATCTTGTTACATAGATATCGCAGGCTTTATTCCATACAAGAGGATAGATTTCTGCGGCAGAAGGCATTTTGTTTTTGTCAAAATGGCCAAAAGCGAGGTGGAGAAGGTGATGGGCCATGACATAGGCCCATTCAGCGGCATTCAGGCGGGCATGTATATTGACAGAAATCTCTCCGTTTTTGGTGACGCAGGCCAAACTGCTATGATTGGATAAATGTGCATTTCTGACTGCAATTGTTCCATCTAACTGGGAAAACAGCGGGTGTGACTGGAGCAGGTCAAAGCCGGCATAAATGGGTTTTAAGCCATCCGGCATATTGCTTTCATTGTAATAAAATTTTCTTCTAAAATAAGCCATAAGGATACCTTTTTATTGCATATTGATTGCGGAATAAAAATTATTTGCCGTTGACCAGTCGGGGCAGATCACGGATGACTTCAATCATAAACCAGTCAGGGAGAGCGGCGTTGTCATCGGAAGCAACCACCATCTGGGCAATTTCAAAATTGATAGTAGATAAATCTTTGATCATACGCTTGGCACGATAAACGAAAGAGAGCATATTGCCGGAAATATCCTGTTTACTTTTTGGCAGTTCGGAAATGAGCCTTGCACGGAAGGACTGTGCAAGAAAATAAAGAATATCCCGGTCTTCAGCTTTTGAAGGCCATTTTGCTTTTTCAGCAATAATATCGTCAAGCATATGATGATTGGCAAGACTCTTTATGTAAGCAAGAAACATGCCGGCATGGGAAGGGGTAAGACATCCATAGACAAGCATTTTCAGTACGTGGCTTGAAAGCTCTCTTTTACCGGCACCGTATTCTGTCAGGGCATCACTCAGCATATGCCATGATCTTGGTGTAGAGAAAGGCTCTTCTGTTTTGGGTGCTTCGGAAAAAAGATGGTCAGGCCGCTGGATAATGTAATCAATGACCCATGGGTGAAGCTGACTGCGCTGTGCCCACTTGATCCACTGTCTTGCATCAGCCTTCATCTGAACGTGGAACATTCGGTTGATCAGGGCAGAAGACATGGTTTTGACAATGGCAGAGTCCTGAATTCGGTTTCCGGCACCAACGACAATGCTGCCTTCCGGGAGGTGATATTCGCCGATTCTTCTTTCGTGAATAAGAGAATAGAAAGCTTTCTGAACTTCTTGGGAACAGGCATTGAGTTCATCAAGAAATAAGACATAAGGCTCTTTGCGAGCAATCATTTTCGGAGGAAGAAATTCGGAAGTTTCACCTTTGATCTGCGGAATACCGATAATATCTTCCGGTGCTAGCTGACTGCCGAGAAGCGATACATAGGGCAAGCCGATTTCAGCTGCAAATTGTTCCACAAGTGCAGATTTTCCGATACCCGGTGCACCCCAGATAAATACAGGCCTGCTTGGAGCAACATTGAGCAATATTTCCAGCAGGTCATCTTGTGTGACAGTAATTGGTAAATTCATAGAATCCTCTTTCTGGTGTTGTTTCAGGCAGTGATTTGACTGCGCTGCTGTTCATTATAGCGTTTTTTCTGGTTAATATGGCGAACTTTTGCTCTTGGATAATATTTGCTGCAGTGCTGACAGTACGTCTTATGCTCGGCAGCACGACCCTTTGAACATTCGTCGCGGCAGATATAAAATTTGCATGGTGTTTCTCTGTATTTGCTCATGGTATTTTCCTCCGGGGCCAGTTAAGGAACAGTCTTCTGGCTGGTTAAATCTAATTGTTGCGTGCTCTTTGATTACAGAGTATAGCATGGATGAATGGGAAAAACATTGAACTATTAGTTGAAAATGACAGCAGACGGCGAAGCTCAGCAGATAATGAATGAAATATCCAAAGCAGGCCATCACATGTGGAAATGTGATGGCCTGTTTGGAAATGTAAGCGTTTTACAACAGTTTTATAAACTTATATTTGACTTTTAAAAATTATAGATTATGTTTTTTCAGGACATCCAGTACAATATGGATTGCTCACAGAGAGCAGCAATTTCTTCTGGTGATTTATTTTGTTCTTGATAAGAAAGAATCAAGGATTCAAGTAAAATGGATTCATATATCGATTGAAGTAAAAAGTTTGTCGCAACGTGTAGATAGAAAATATTTAATTTTGATGAAAATAGCGTTTTGAACTTGTCTTACTTTTTGTCATACGAAATAAACGATTGTAGGGTATGATAATAAAATTGGAAATTACAGATTGGAGGTAAAAACAATGATTTGTAGTATTTCACTTATATAGGGCTATTAAACTAATAGCCCCGGTGAAAAACATATTACTGGAGTGCTTTGACGATTTTTAGAATCGTTGTCTTTGTATCTGGTGAGCAGGAATGCAGTTCGTGGAGGATTTCATTCTCAATAGGAGAAATGGAATCGTTGTATTCATCAGAGAGGATAAAGTCTACGGTGGTGTCCAGGGCATTGCACATCTGGACAAGGGTAGAGAGGGAGACTTTGACACGGTTATTTTCAATGTTGCTGATATGACTTACATTGACGTCGGCGATGTTGGCAACATATTCCTGTGTCAGATTCTTGGCAATACGTGTATTTTTGAGTTTTTTTGCAATATGCACAAAATCAAGATCTTTCATGATGGGCTCCTTTCTTTAATATCTCTGATTGTAATATTTATATAGTTATAGTATAATTATTTGTAACTATATAAAATATACTTATGAGACAATAAAAAGGAGGGAAAACTGCTTTCAAAAATTAAGAGTTAATAAATGAATAAAGATGTTAGTAAGAAGGAGAAAAGAAGAAATGAAAGAACAAATTGCAGACATTTGCCGGAAAGTAAATGATTCAATCAGGAATTTTAGAGTGGATCCGATTAATAGTTTGGAGTATTTGATCCCTATTGTTATTTTTCTGATTGGAATTATTAATGGAGTTGTGACTCAGTACGCCTTTGCACATAATGGGGGGTACGGGGCACAGATGGATGCCATAAAAACATATGGCATATTTGATGGATATAGTGAGAAATTTACGACGGGAACTACAGGATTGATTGTGCATGGTTTTTTTGGCAGAGTCATTTTTATTTTGGTTGGCATGCAATTGATCCTTATATTCTATAAATGTGTAAAAAATAATCAAAAAGGACTTGTAATATCCTTGGTGATTAGTGTAATCTTGCTTCTTTTTCAAGTGTTTATGACGGATTGTTTGTTCGGAAGCAGATTTAGTACATTTTATATAAATCAGACTATTTTTGAAACGTGTTCTGAAAAAATACTGACACTATTGTATCGCGTGGTTTCGGTTGTTCCAACAATCGCGATTTTTATTGTATATGCCGTGATCTCTATTATTGCAGTGCTTTATGCCTGGGCAAATATTTTTTTGATTTGTCGTATCGAAGATAATGGCAGTGTAGTGAAAAATACGGCATTAGTATTTGCATTTTCGATGATTCTGGTGCCTTTGGTTTTGTTATTTTTACAAAATGTAGTTCCGCTCTTATCAAGTGTATTGGCGGTTATATTGATGGTAGTTATTATTGTAGGATGCTTTATGGCATTTGCGGGTGGTATTGCTGAAGGTGGAAAAAAATCTGCATCAGCAAAAAGTATCCATGGTGGTAAAGATAACAGTTCAAAAAGGGAAAGAACTTCAGATGATTCTGCAGGCAGGAAGGAGAAGAGGATGGATAAAAAAGAAGAGAAAAGGGAAAATTGCGCATATATTACAGATTTAAATTGTATTGGAGGCATTAAGCTTTATAAGACGCATGGAGTTATGAATGACTATATTATGCTGGATAATGGGGTTGTTACGAGAAATATATGTCGTTTAAGTGAGTTTGAAAAAGGGGAATTTCATATATACGATAGACGAACAGGAAGAGAAGTAACAAGTGCTGAAATTGAATGGGAAAAGAGAAAAAAGTAATTAAATGCAGAGGAAAGTTTACTGAATGAAAAATAAGAAAAAAGTGGTTGTGGTTATTGGTATTGCTGCTATCCTTTTGGTTAGTATTATCGGATATCTGATGTATCAGAAAAGAGCGGCAGAACAGGCGGCTGTTGAGGAGCAGTTTAATCAAATTTATGCAATTGGGACGGATTTTTCAGCGGCGAAAAGCAGAGAAGAACAGCTTGATATACTGAAAAAAACAGTTAATGAAAGAAATGATTATATCCAAAGTAAAAATAATACATCTGAAGTGTCAGGAAAATATGATTCTGTTATTTTAGGAATGCAAGGGATATTTACAAAAGAATATGATACCATTCTTGAAGAGAATACGTTAGAGCATGTGGACGAATCGGAAGACACAGAAAAAATAAATGCGGCAAAAGAAAATCTGACTCAGTTATTATCAATGATAGATACTGAAAAAGATTATACATTGTCAGATGAGGCAGCATACAAAGATTATCAGGGTAAAATTTCGAAGTTGACGGAAAGTTATGGCAAACGACTGAACGAAATTTCTGAACAAGAAAAAGCAGCGGAAGAAGAAAAGAAAAAAGCCGAAGCGGCGGCAGAGTCAGAGAAACAGAAGGCAGAGGAAGAAGCTCAAAAAGAAGCAGAAGAAGAGTACAAAGAGACACATTATGAAAATGATTATTTTTCAGTGGATACATCATCAGATTGGATTGGGGACTGGAAGATGACAGAGGAAGATCAGTCGACCAATGGAATTTTGTGCAGGAAGTATGTTTTTGACTATCATCCGGATGCGGAAAGCTATGGCGGTATGGCAGAAGTTTATGTGATTGACATGAGTGATGATAGTATACCGGAGTCCGTATATGATAAGATGCATCCGGAGTATGCCAGTGAAGTGGGAACAACTTCTTTTGGTGCATATCACATTTTCATGTTTCAGGTAGGTGGAGACTTTTTCAGTGAGTACAATGACCGTGCGTCGCTGACGATTAAATAAGGTCAGATATAGGAGAAGAAGGTTAATGAAAAAAAGCATATTAATGATAATCCTGATAATGACAGTGACGCTGATGCTGGCGGGATGTAGCAGTGTGCCAAAGGAAGAAGAAATCCAGCAAGACCTGGAATCATTTTCAGACAAGGCATTTTTAGACGATGGGGAGAAAATTGACAGTCTGACTATTGAGAAAAGAGATACGGATAAGAAGAATAAGAGTGATCTGGTGTGGTGTACAATTGTTACGGAAAAGGATGATGTGTCTTACGAGAAGGAAGTGACTTTGTCATATTATCTGTATGATAAAGCCGGATGGACATTGGAAGATTATAAGGTTGCAGACCAGGGAAAATGGAATATCATTCCTTTAAGCGGAGTGAAAGAGGCTGATCTTCGTTCGAATTTGGTAGGGAAGACAATTACGGTAGATAACCAAGCCTGGGAGATTCTTGACAGTGAAATTTCGCAGTTAACGATCAAAAGTCAGAATACGGATTTAGAGAAAAAGACCGATCAGATAACGATGGATATTATGCTTGATGGAGAAATTGAAAGTGTCAGTGGAACGTTGGTAGCTGATTATACATTTGATAAGGCCTGGAATCTCAGCAGCCTTTCCGAAAAGTATTCGTTAAGGCCAGAGGTTAAAGAAGATAAAGCTTTAGATGTCAGTATGGAGCGCGTGGTGGATGACATTCAATACCCGGAAATAAAATATGGAGTTTCAGGGGCAATTCAGAAAATAACAATTTCAAAAGATCAGATGGAGGATTTCAGTGTTGACAAGCAGATATCCCAGTATAAAGGGACAGAACAGTCCCTTCAATGCAGCGCGAAGCTAGTTAAAGGACATGCGATTTTCAATGTATCCATCAATGCAGATTATATCTTTGAGAATGGCACATGGAACTGCAGCCAGATTGAACCGGAATTAACATTTGCTTCTGCAGATTTGCAGGGCGAGTGGAAGGGAACATATCGAGAAGGTGGCGGAAATGGAACCGTTAATCTTAATATTACAGAAGTGGATGGCAATAATATTAAGGGAACCTATAGTTATACACCATATGGATCGAGCAAATGGGATGAACCCGGAAGCTATGAAGTGGAAGGTGAATTTGTCCCAGAGGGATTAACTATAGCAATGAAAGCAGGTGACTGGATTGATGAGCCTGAAAAGCACTTGTCTGGTCCGCTGCATGATATATCGGCTGTTTTGTATGTTGATGATGACATTCTGAAAGGGATGGGACATGAAAGCAGTTTATTTGAACTGACGAAACAGTAGATGAACAGATATCCCCTTAAGTCAAGCGAATGCTTGCTTGAGGGGAGTTTATTTTTATTATCGTTTGAGAAGCCTTTAAAGTTTCTGGCTCTGCAAATGGCAGATAATTAAGAAGTTGAAAAGAGAGGAACAAGAAGCAGAAGTCATTGATATATTGAAGAGTTTTACAACAACAAGTTCCATATATTAGCTGTTTCCTGTATAATATCCTTATGAGGTGATACAATGAGCGAGAGAGAACTGAATAACGAGAAAGAACTGAGCAGCGAGGAAAAAACGAACAAAAAGCCAAAACCGGACAATTCGAATGCAGATTACGATACGGTCAAGCGTGCACTGGATATTCTGAAGATCCTGAAGGAGGAGACTGATTCCGAATCGGACAGCGAAAATGCCATGTCATTGGGGGAATTACGTGAAAAATTAAAGGAAAAAGAGGATAATGGTAATGCCAAGACGGTTTCCAGTGCGGTGGACAGGGTACTAATGGCAGTGAATCCGGAGTATTATGATGAAGATTTGAAAAATGAGTACAAAGTTATTTTTGAGGGATATGAAGAGGATCCGATAAGGATAAGGACGGCCATCAGAAATTTGAAACAGAAGAAGGCTGCATATCGACGTAAAATGAAAAAAGAAAAGCCGGAAATCAGTGATGAAGAGCTGAAAGAAGGCATGCCGAAGCTGGATTTGGAGCTTGACGAGTCTGGTGAGGATAACGTTGATCAAAGTGAAAAGTATGATGCATTGCTGAAGCGGGTGCCGCCGGTTACGAACTTGAGATATGTGCATGATTTCAGTTTTGATGAATTGGATACGATTATTAATGCGCTTTATTTTTCAAAAACAGTGAATGAAGAAGAACGTGATCAACTGATTTATAAGCTGGCGAAATTGTCCAGTAAGAGATATCAGAAGAAATGGTTTTCTGAAAACAACGATAGACCGGTTATCAAAAATATTTTTCAGGGGATTGTCAATAATAATGATGCCAGCAGGACAGAATTGAAGAAGAATATTGCACTGATACAGTCTGCCATTGATGAGAAGGTGAAGATTCAATTCATTATGAATGTCTACAATGCTGAAAGAGAGCTTGTGCCGTCGTGGACAGATAAGAAAGGCAAAGCTATTTTGCGTAAGGTTACGCCGTATCACATCCTGGTTTACAACGATAGATATTATATGCTGGCCAATTATGAGCGGTATTCGAATCTTTCCATTTGGCGTATAGACCTGATGAGCAACGTGAAACTGCTGGAGGAAGCAGGACGGCCGAAACAGGAGATAAAAGAAATGACAAATACATGGAACGGACAGGAATACATGGAGCAGCATTTGAATATGTTTTATGATGATCCGGTTAAAGTTACTTTAAAAGTGCCAAATGATCATTATACCATGATGGTTGACTGGTTTGGCAATAGCTTTGTTAAATGGAGGGCTATTGACGAGAAGTATGATATGGTATTTGTTACTTGCAGCGAAGCGGCCATGATCAATTGGGCCATGCAGTATTCGGATGTGGTGGAGGTACTGGGACCGTCGGAAGTTCAGGATGCTATTGAGAAGCGATGCAGAGATGTATTGGCTAAACTGGAAGTAAACAGAAATTAAAAACAAAATAGGAATGTAGTGAAAGATGCTGTCGTTCTAATGTAAGAAACATTGGAGCGGCAGCATTTTTGTCCTACTTTTTGTCCTGTAAAGGGAAAGGGAGTGGTATATACTGAGTGCATAGTCAATGAAGACATTCCAATCAGAGAAAAGGAGATGGAGAATAAAGGATGGCGAAGCCGGATGTGGAATTTTCAGTGAAGGATTTTTATCAGTATCTGATGACAGAGAAGCATCTGTTGTCGGACTGCAATAAGCGTATTGACCGGGAACTGCAAAATCTTCTTGAGAAGGTAATCGGCGAAACGGACGTCCGGAAGCTGGAAAGCCAAAGGGACCGATTGTTCGGGACGATCGCTGAGGGGCAGGAAGAAAGCTTTTGCCTGGGGTTTCAATATGCGGTTTCTATATTGACAATCAATTGTTCCTAAAGGAATGAAAATGGGATATCAACAGAGAAGGATATCCTGATTAAAATGGAGAGGTAGCTCAGATGGTAGAGCACCAGAGAAAAGAGTCTTGATAAAGGCTTGAACAGCAAAATGAACAAGAGGTAAGCTGATTGTCGCGGGTTCGAATCCCGCCCTCTCCACGGACCGACTTATTTCAGTGGCAGAAGACAGGCACAAAACAGAATCTTGATAAAGGTTCGTGCAGCAAGGTTATTTGGTGTGAGACCTGGAAGGCAGGTTCGATTCCTGCAGTCGGTCATTAGAAACTTGAGATGAAGCAGAACAGGAGGCAAAAGCATGGCATTAATGGGTGCGTTGAAAGAACAGTTAAATGATGAAAAACAGCAGACAGAAAATGGTGCGATCGGTTACAGAACCTCCGGCAGACATCTGCTTGATCTGAATTTTGCAGTAGGCAGTATGAGAAACTGGGGGGATGAGAGAATCCTCCGGGAATACAAGAAAGCATATTATGAGCAGCCGCTTCTGGCTGTCAAATGGCTTTTTTATCTGCGGGATATCAGAGGCATTGGTATGGGGGAAAGACATGTCTTCCAAATCTGTATGCACTGGCTGATGGAGGATCATTTTGATGAAGTATCCGGTATTATCGGATTGATTCCGGAATACGGTCGATTTGATGACTGGCTGTCCCTGTTGGATACAAAAGCAAAAGATATCATCATTTCAAAAATCATGTATCAACTTGAGCAGGATCTGCAGGCTATGAGAGAAGAACGTCCGGCCTCTCTTCTGGCCAAATGGCTGCCATCTTGCAATACAAGTTCAGCCAGCACAAGAAAGCTGGGAAAGATTGTCTGCCAGTCCCTTGGTTTTACAGAACGGACTTATCGGAAGATGCTGGCATCCCTGCGTGCTTATATTGATGTCGTAGAAGTTAAGATGTCCTCGAAAGCCTGGGAAGATATTGATTACAGCAAAGTGCCGTCAAGAGCCAATCTCATTTATGGCAGTGCTTTTCTGCACCGGGATGAAGTGCGGAGGCGGGCATTTCTTGACAAGCTGACAAGAGGTGAAGCGAAGATTAATGCTGATACCTTATTTCCAAGTGATATTGTGGCGAAATATTACCAACAGCCCAGGTTTGCATGGGGGTATGGCAAGCTGGCAGAAAAAGATGAGACATTGGAAGGTTTGTGGAAAGCGCTGCCGGATTATGTGAAGGGAGATGCATTTACACTGGTTGTCAGGGATGGCTCGGGATCCATGCAGGTAAATGTCGGCAATACAAAGGTGACTGCGCTGAATGTATCCACAGCCTTGGCGATTTATTTTGCAGAACATGCCAGAGGTGAATTTCACAATCAATTTATTACCTTCAGCAGCAGGCCGGAGATGATTGATCTGTCTGAGGCAAAGAGTCTGAGGGATAAAATCGATATCTGTGAAACCTATAGGGATTGTACCAATACAAATCTTCAGGATGTTTTTGAACTGATTCTGTATACAGCTGTTGATCATCACCTGTCTCAGGAAGAACTGCCGGATAATATTTTGATCATTTCAGATATGGAATTTGACCGTGCCATATATAAACCCAGCGGGGAGTACGGCAAAGCTTCTAATGTTTATACGCAGTCGCTGATGGCAGTGATCCAGAATAAGTATGCCTTTTATGGGTATGAAATGCCAAGACTTGTATTCTGGAATGTATGCTCCAGAACGAATACAATCCCGATTCAGCAAAGCCGTGCGGGAGTTGCACTGGTCAGTGGATTTAATCCGGCTGTCTACAATATGGTGCTTTCCAATGAGATTGATCCTTATCAGTGCCTGTTGAAGCAGATTAATGACAAACGATACGAGGCAGTCGAAAAAGCACTTGAATAAAAAATTTAAAAAGCGTTTTAGCATTGGCAGATGCGAAGCGAATAAGTCCCAGTGGCATTTCCATTGGGACTTGTGGGCGTTATGTGATTGAAAGCCAATAAGACATCACACTCGTTTGTTGGAATCTGTTGAACAAAACGAATGATATATGGATTTTTTGACACATGGACAATTAAAGTGTAAGTTCTTGTACTAATAAATCCGTATAATATAGATTGTAAACGAAAAGTGACTGTATTAATGAATGACATAAGAAGGAGTGCCGCATATGAAAATTTATTGTATGAGTGATATTCATGGCTGTTTAGCTGCATTTGAAGAAGCATTGGATCTGTTCGAAGAGCATCTTGAAGAGAAGGATACGAGACTGCTGCTTTTGGGAGATTATATCCATGGCGGTGAAGATAACTATGGTGTTCTGGATAAGATCATGGCTATGCAGCAGAAATACGGCTATGACAAAGTTATTGCGCTGATGGGGAATCACGAAGAGTTTGTTTTATACGGGTCAACCATTAATCATATGATCAGAACCATGGACGATGATCAAAAAGACAGCGATGAGCGGGATGAGCCTTATATCAGATGGATTGAGAATCTTCCGAGATATTATGTGGAGGGCAATACGATCTTTGTTCATGCAGGGATTGAGGAAGATGCAGGAGATCTCTGGGACTGGGCAACCGGGGAGGATATTTTCACAGGAAAATTTCCGGCACAAACAGGAAAAATCGAGGGTTTGGACAAGAAAGTGGTTGCAGGGCATATAGGGACTTCAGACATTGCCAGAGATTCCTACTTCCATGATATTTATTATGATGGTGCTTCTCATTATTACATAGATGGAACGGTGCTGAAAAGCCGCAGAATTCCTGTATTGATGGTGGATACAAAGACAAATCGGTACTATCGGGTGACAGAGAGCGGCAGCTGGCCGGTTCAGCCTTATGATATGGATGACGATGAATAGGATATCTGGTGCAAAAATCTTTATCGATGAGGCTTTTCATATTCATACGGTGCGCTGCGGTCATGCTTCGGCTGACCCGGCGGAGGCCTATGTACAGGCGGCATGTCGATTGGGTTTGAAAAGGATAACTTTCACAGATCATGGGCCATTTCCGGGTAATCCATTCAGCGGGCGAATGAGAATGGAGGAACTGGATGATTATAAGAAAGAGTTAAAAGCACTCAGGAAGCAGTACGACAGACGGATTGATATTTGTATTGGTCTAGAAATCGAATATCTCCCGGAGTATAGGAGCTATTATGAGATGCTGCATGAACGGTTTGATCTGCTGCTTCTGGGGCAGCACCACACATCCATGCCGGATGGAAGATATACATTTGATATAGATGTTCCAAAAGCGCTGGCTTATCATCAACTGATTGAAAGCATTCCGGAGGCCATTGAGACGGGACTCTTTTCTGCAGTGGCCCACCCGGAACGGGATTTTCATGAAGATGATAGGTGGACGGAGAAGGATACAGAGATTAAAAATGCCATCTTTGCAGCGGCATTACAGCATCATGTGAAGATGGAGAAAAATGCGGCGCTCTTGGAAAGTGGTGGAAAGCATCAGCAGTTCTGGCAGGATATACCGGAACAGATAATGATGGTTTATGGGGTGGATGCTCATTGCCCGGAGGATATCGGTCGAAGAATACAATTGTTGAAAACAGCTGCAAATGAATGAATTAAATGATGATCGGAAGATATTGCGGCGGTATAGATAAAGGAGAAAAGGTTTATGAGATATTACCATGTGATATTTAACACCAGTTCAGAAGAGATTAAGGAAAAAGCAAAAGTAAACTTGAGAGAATATAGTTATGATAGTCCAATTGCGTCAGTGAATAATTATATGTACAGAAATTTGCAGAAGGAATTATCTTTTTTGGCATATCAAGAGGAAGAAAATCTTGTTTATGCTGTGTTTGCATACAATGAAAAGAAAATAATGTATCAGGATGCCTATCAGGCGATTACTGAAATGCTTAAAGCAGATTTTTTTATAAAGAAAGTAAAAGAAGATCCATATGAAATAACAATGCATCAGTTTATGGATTGTATTTTAGAATCGAGAAGGAGACAGTATCTTGACTATTCCAATAAAATTATCGATTCAACGCATTTATGGATTTATTACTGTAATTCTGCAGATTCGGATTTTAGAAATACAAACTATCATTTTACAGAACGGATTATTTCTGGGAAGGAAAGGAAAAACTATTTTTTATATGATCAGAAATTTATCGGAGAATTAGAAAATATAGAGACACATCAGAATACATCTGCATACAGCGGCAATATGGTGCATTATATTTTATCTAGCCGAAGCATAGAAGCGGCCAGTGATATGGTTGAAACACTTATGCAGAAATTATTGAAAGCGAATCGTATTGGCAGCAGGAGAATGGAAGTTATTAGTGAGATTGATCCGGCTTTCTACAAAGGAAATAATCATATTGAAGAAATTATTGAAAATAATGTCGGCGGTGTCATTGTCTTTGATTTGTCCGAGAAGTTTGGTTATGATTCGACAGACTATTTAAGTGCAAGCCAGTATCTGGAGATGTTGGTGAAAAAATACCGAAACCAGTGCCTTTTTGTCTTTACTTATAACATGGACAAGCCGGGTTTTTCCTACTATCTGCTGCCCAATCTGAAAAAGTATGTGATTCCGGTGATGCTGAGAGAAGGAACCGGTGACAGAAAGGCAGCTGTTCGATATATGAGAGAGCTGATCAAAGGTTCGCAATATGCCCAGTATGCAAAGCAGGCCAATGAATTTATGAAGTTATTTCCGGGAGATACATTTACCCAGACGGATGTGCTGATGGCTTATGAGCAGTTTGAAGCCTGGTGCCTGAACAAAAACGTGCTGAAAGCCTATGATTATGATCTTTCAGAGGACTTTATGCTGGATCGGGATGAGAATGCGGCATCTGCTTATGATAAGCTGCAGCAGATGATTGGCCTGAATGCGGTTAAAAAACAGATTGATCAGATCATCGATACGGATCTTGTAGAAAAAGAGCGTAAGAAGCGTATGGGGAGAAACTACGTATCCGGCACCATGCATATGATCTTCGGAGGTAATCCGGGCAGTGCCAAGACAACAGTAGCCAGATTGTTTGCGGGAATTGCAAAAGAAAAAGGCATTTTGAAAAGCGGTGTTTTTGTAGAGCTGGGTGGTATGGATTTAGATGGATTTTGCTGTGATTATGTCATCAGAGAGGCATTCACTGCAGCAAAAGGTGGTGTTCTATTTATCGATGAAGCTTATTCAATGAAAAGCAGTCTGGCGATTACCGTATTGCTTCAGGAACTGGAAAATCACCGGGAGGACGTCATTGTGGTTCTGGCCGGTTACAATGAGAAAATGCATCATTTTATGGAGTTGAACGAGGGTTTGAAGAGCAGAATCCCGCATTGGATTGATTTTCCGGATTACAATGCCGGTGAATTAACTGAAATCTTCAAAATGATGTTGAAAGAGCGTGGTTTTCATGCAGAAGAAGCCGCTGTTAAAGAGGCGTATGACATTTTTGATAAGGTACGGCGAAGTGATAACTTTGGCAATGGCCGATATGTGCGTAATCTGATGGAACGTGCCGTCAGGCAGCAGTCAGAGCGTCTGATGTCTGTCAGAAAAAATCCGGGAAATATCCGGGAAGATGAGCTTTTTCTTATTTCAAAGGCGGACATCGGCAGATTGGAAACAGGTCAGAAAGAGAAGCGAACCGTTGGAACGGCACGAAAAGAGCTGGATGAGATGATTGGCCTGGATACTGTGAAGAAAGTGATTCACAAGGCGATTGCCAACTACAAACTCCATAAGCTTTATACTGAGAAAGGAATTTCAAAGGAAAATGCTTCTTTACATATGGTTTTTACAGGTAATCCGGGTACAGCCAAGACAACCGTGGCCAGACTGTTTGCAGAGATCCTGAAGGATGAAAAGGTTCTGCCCACGGGCAGCTTTGTGGAAGCAGGTCGAGCAGATCTCGTAGGAAGTTGTGTCGGTTCCACAGCACCTCTGGTAAAACAAAAATTCAAAGAAGCCCAGGGCGGTGTTCTCTTTATAGATGAAGCCTATGCGCTGTGTGATGGTTACAGCAATGGGTATGGTGATGAGGCCATTCATAGCATTGTACAGGAAATGGAAAACCATCGGGAGGATGTCATCGTCATCTTCGCAGGTTATCCGGAACCTATGCAGCAGTTCCTCGACAGAAATCCCGGCATGCGTTCAAGAATTGCATTTCAGGTGGCATTCGAGGACTATTCCATTGATGAATTGTGTGCCATGACAAAACTGATGCTTTCAAGAAAACATATGACTGCGACGGAGGCTGCCATGGAGAAATTAAGAAGGAATTATGAAGGTGTTCATGGAAGCCGGGACTATGGCAATGGCCGATTTGTTCGGAAGATGCTGGAAGAAGCAGAAATGAATCTGTCCGAGCGGTTGACAGAACTGATGGCATCAGATGATGGAACAGAAGATTTGACGGTAGAGCAAATGACAACTTTGGAAGCGTGTGACATTCCGGAAGCGGTCAAAAAAGTGACAAATCAGAAACGAAGAATTGGATTTGCGGCAGCGGATTAGAAAGGGGTAAGACAGTATGAATTCAGAAAAAAGTAAAGCATCTAGAATAGAAGAACGGCTGCATATTATCAATGCTATTGTATGGGCCGTGGAGCATGGAAGAGAGGTCTTGGAAAGTGTTTATGCAGCTGCTGATATGCAGGCTGCAAGAAGAGCATTGATGGCAAAGTTTGATTTCACAGAGGAACAGGCGCAGGCCATTATAGATATGAGGCTTAAAGTGTTTACCGGAAAAGAACGGAAAAAGCTAAAAGAAGAGCAGGAAGAATTGCAAAATGAATTGCAGAGTTTTAAGTAATAGTAAAGAGATTCATTTATGGTGTTGAGGTGGAAAAAGAAAAATGGGAAGACAGGAAAATATTGATATTTTTAAGGGTACAGAGAAGCTGTGTAAGGAAAATGCAGCAATAAAGCAGGCACTTCAAAAATCAAGAAAAGGGCAGAAGCTGATTCCAGAAGATGTGGAAATGCCGTTGATAGATAAAAAGTGTTTTAGGCATCCGGCGAAGGTTGTTGTCTCAAAGAAGCGAACGCTTGAGGCAGCAGCGGCCTATAAGGAAACGAAAACGGTTGTTCATAATTTTGCGTCCGCTTCTAATCCGGGAGGCGGTGTGGAGCGGGGCGCGAATGCGCAGGAAGAATGTCTCTGTCGATGTTCGGACTTATACTTTTGTCTGAATACGCCGGAGCTGTTGAATGGATTTTACAGGCCTCATCGGCAGGCGAGGAATCCAATTCATAATGATGATATCATTTTTACGCCGGAAGTGTTGGTGTTTAAAAGGGATAGTGAATGTCCGAAGCTGATGGATGAATCAGATTGGTATCAGGTCGATGTCATTACCTGTGCGGCACCCAATCTCAGAGAACATCCGGGAAATACCTTTAATACTGGGGATGGCAGGAAAAGTGTCAAAATGTCAGATGAAGCACTGCTGGACCTGCATGAACGGAGATTAAGACGCATTCTGGATATTGCCATTTCAGAAAAGGATGAAACGGTGATTCTTGGAGCCTTTGGCTGCGGTGCCTTCAAAAATAAACCGGAAATTGTTGCCAAGGCGGCGGGAAATGTGATTGAAGACTATCTGTATGCCTTCAAAAATATTGAATTTGCGGTGTATTGTTCACCGAGAGACGATAGGAATTTCAGAGTGTTTGAGAACTATATGAGAAAAATATGTGGGAGAAATTAGAATCAAGGATGGCCGATATTAAATAAAACCCCCGGTGAAAAGGCAAAATGGAAAAATAATTTTACTGTTTTATCGTAAAAATGGTTTAGAAAGGGATGATGGGTAAGTTCTTACATATGTAGAAATGCTATAGTAAGAGCAACAAGCAGATGAGTTTCTTAAATGGAGGAAATGCTGGATGAAAAACAAGAGTTTTGTTGTATTTCTTGATGTAGATGGTGTTCTCAATTCTAAAACCACTGTACAAAAGACACCGGAAGGTTATAGGGGCATCGACGATGCCCGGGTAGAAATTCTGTCAAGGGTCATTGAAAAAATGGGCGGCGGCGATATCGTTTTATCTTCTGACTGGAAAGAGATGGAGCCGACACAGGAAGATTATGTGTATCTGGTTTCAAAACTGGAGAAATATGGTTTAACACTGTCGGCGCATACAGAAGACCAGATGTACAAGCGCGGTGCTGGTATTCAGGTTTATCTGGAGAATCATCCTGAAATCGAAGAATATGTGATTCTGGATGATAACTTGTTTGATTTCAGAAATTATCCGAAGTTGTGGGAGCGTTTGCTGCTGACAAATGGTCTTGAGCGGGCAGAATATGCCGCAAAGACACCGGCGGTGGAAACTATGTTATTTAGAGACTATATTCAATTATTTTAATGCGGGAGGAGAAAGCGTATGAGATGTAATCAGGTGAGTATTGGGATTGAAAGATTTGGCGAATATGTACCGAAAAATTATCCGGGTAATGTGCAGCGTATTTCTGTTTATGTGGATGATTTCACATCCATCTATGCGGCATTGTCCAAAGCCTATGCCCTGGCAATTAATGAGCTGGCGGAATATGATCATATTGGCGCTCATACTAATGTCCGTACCAATGAATATGCCGGAGTGAATTATAAAAAAATGCATGGGACCATACCAAAGGAAAGACGAGCCTATGAAGAGGATGTCAATTTTGAATATGAGGATACGCATTATGAGCTATGCAAGGACTATATCTGGTTATATGAGCATAGTACAGAAATCATTGATGCCATCAAAAACAGCCGAAATCCTGGTGAAATGACAATTGAATTAAAAGAGAAGTACGGTTTGTCTGATTATCAGATTAAAAAATTATCTCAAATCCGACTGGACATGCTGACAACAGAAAAGTATGAAGAATGTAAGTGTGAGATGGCAAGAATTGAGGATGCAAGAAAACAAAGGGCCGATGGCAGTATGGGGAATAAAATCGGTTACAAAAGATATGTGTGGAGAAAACTGTCAGAAGCTCAGTTAAAGAAAGAGGAATTGGAGGCATATATGATTGCGGCGGAAAACGCGGTGGAAATCGTGAAACTGATGGAAGAAAATCAGGATTTTCAACAGTTTGCTTCAGTAATGAAAGCTAGATTTGATTTTTCATTGAATCAGACCAGATATCTGAGATATATGCCGCTGTATATTTTTGACAAGAAAGTCCTGGAAGAAAAGAAACAGGAACTGGACCGCGTGATGGACACGATTGAGTTCTATAAAAGAGAATATAAAGAAAGTGAGGAATAAGCAGATATGGCTATTCAGTTTAAAGAGATCAAAAAATATATCGCCCGCAATCTCCGATTATCCATCAATCATGAGGATGGCTATTATGAAAATTATCTGTTCATGGCAGACATTCCGGAACAAAAATACGATCATCTTTATGTCTATGGCATAGGGATGATTGATGTAGAATTCTCAAATGATGTCTATACAGTACCGGCTCAGTCCGGAGAAGCTGTTATAACGTCAAAAGACATCACTTTGAAACCGGCTATAGAGATTGTATTGAGCGAGAAGCCGCGGCCGATTCAGCGCAGTAACGACAAAGAGTTATTGTTCAGAGACTTGAAGCCTTATCTGCAGAACGGAAGAAACTTCGCAGTTGTCAAAAGAGAAGATTGGTCATCTGAGATCTATGAATTAAGACGTGATATACCGGAGAAATACGACAATATGCATGTCTATGGCATCGGAATGGAAGATCATCCGTGGGTAGAAGAATATTGGAGGGTTGTTGACTATGAGACCATGCATAAAAAGCGTATGGTGATTGTTCTGTCGGAACAATCGAAATAAGGTGTGGTGGATGCAGCAGGGAAAATTGCTGAAGGTCGGCGGAAGGATGAAAAAGTGATAGGATTCCAGTCCTGCATATGGAAGGCTGGAATTCTATGAGGAGGTGCTGGTGCATGAGCCGTAGTTTTAAACATACGCCCGTGTACAAAGGTGATAAAGACCGTTCGGCGAAAAAATATGCCAATCGGCGGGTTCGCCGAAATGGGAAAATAAAACATGAGGATCTTAAAGCAGGGAAATCAAAGTACTATAAGAAGCTGAATGAGTCCTGGCATATATGCGATTATCGTACCTGGGGTGAACCGATATGGAGAAGAGAATCCTGTAAAAATCTTTCAAATGAGCCAGAGCTTTGGAGAAAATGCTATAGAAGTAAGTAAATAAAGAAATGAAATTGGTAAAAATAGCTGAAAGAAATGGTGGAAATGGTTGCTATTGAATTGTATCGAATGTATAATACAATATATGATACAATTCAATAGCCAAAGCAGTGGAAACACTGTGACGGAAAGCTATAGGGCCTGTGAAATGGCAGCCAGTTGCAACAATGTGGATGAACATCATGGCGGGGCTGTGGTGTTTTTTTGATGGAAAGGGAAAATTATGGAGAATGCAAGTATTTTAAGCAGAACGGATATACGTATTTTGGGTGGAACAGATGCACAAAGCATTGCCGATTTATTGAAAAAAGAAGGAAAGTTTGATAATATTTACAATTTTATATGTAAGAGATTTGAATATATTCCTTTAAAATTTGCAAACAAGGATATTGACTGGATAAATAAGAATCCTATAGAGGCAAATCAGCAGTTTTCGGTAGATGTTGATGGCGCGAATGGTGATACTACAATTGAGACACCAGAGTCATTATTAGAAATATACATAAGTGTTTGGGATAATATTCTTAAGTATGAAAAAAAAGAAATACCCGAAGATAGGCCGGGAAGGAAGCCAATGATTTCGGGGCCACACTATAAGTATAATTTGTCTTGGAGAGAAGACTCAAATATTCGTGGTGATTTTTCAGGGGATGTATTAATTAGTTTTCCAAAGTTTGAAATACCAGAAAACGTTTCAGCAAATTATATTAAACTTTTTGCAAGACTTGTTTATACAATTGGTAATTTTATGCCAGCTCCAAAATTAAAGGATGGAAATTCTTTAAATAAGATACATGGACATTGTTGTTATGATCAAGGTTTGGTGCGAGGTGGATATGAAAGAATGGATTGTTTTCTGTTAGATATAGATGATAATAATAGTAAAAATAAAGAGAACTATAAAAGTTTATTAGGTGATGGATATTCTATGGGAAATTTTGTGAAGACTTTCTATTTAAATTGTTATTTGAAAAATGGAAAAGTTTTAGATCTTTCATTTCCTGCTTTGGATAAAACTTGTGAAGATAAGGAAGATTTAGAAATATTAAGACCGGAAAATTTTGTAAATTATATTATTAACGGATGTGCATGTATTATTGCTCGAGGAAATCGGTTATTGGAAGTAATGAAAATAAAGAAAATAGATAAATAGTGGAAGGTTTTACTTTGGGGCGAGTAGTTATAAATGCCAATATAGAAATGGCAAAATGTAGAAAATAAGAACATCTGGTCATGTATTAAAATTTATAGGTAATTGCGAAACGCGTTCGCAATTTTGATTCCAAGCAGGGTAGAATTGCTGCAATGCAGCAATTCTGAGATAAAAGCTACAGATTACATAAAAATAGGCGCACTTAATAAAGCCATGAAGTTATTAAGTTGGTAAGACCTATGCAATAAGCGGCTTGATACTTCGTATGAATTGATGCCGATGTATTTTGTCAGCAAGCACAACTGAAATAAGTTGTGTGATTCCGGAAAGAATTAAGTCTGCGTGAAGATTTTTTTCATTTTGTGTCTTGCGGCCTGCAAGGCCAAAAGAGTCTTTAAAATGATTTATGGAGCGTTCAACGGTTGTTCTTATTTTGTAAGTGGATTCCCAGAAGAAATCATGGAGAGTTGGAATCAGGAGTCTTGCATCATGAATGGACTTATCTTCGGCGGGGGAATCTGATTTCCTGCCTGGAACAAGTTAAGGGTGAGAATTCAAAAAATCCTTGTTATAAAAGTCAAGGTGACGGACAATGCCAAGACCATTTGTGATGATACCGATTTTATAGGCATAGCAAAAATGTCCGTCGACATAAAGCTGCTTGATTTGGTTATTGGAAGCGGCATGGGATGGCATGGAACCATAAGCAGCTTTGTAAGGATCATAGTTAGAATTAAAATGATTTGCTTTTGCATATGCCTTAAGTTGTTTAATAATGCGATTGGCAAACTTAGGATTATTTTCAGTCACCCAGGCCTCAATGCCGGAAGAATCAAAAATAGTCATATCTGCTTTTGCAGAATCAAGAGCCTGGCAGATGGGTTCAGTAACATCAACGAGGTTATCAAAGACTGATTGTAAGTCCGGCAGGAAATCCTGTTTGAAACGAGTAATCTTAGAAGCATCAGGGACCTTATTAAAACCACAGAATTTACGAAGATGTTTGGAATACTTAAGGAAAACAAGGAGTAAAGAATCCGTAGGAATTGAAAAAATCCGTTGGATGATAAGTGCCCGCAAAAAGGCGTGCAAAGGGTATTTACGGGAACTACCCGTTGATGCATAGAAATGATTCCGGAAGGAATCAGGAATAATTTCATCAAGATCAATGTTTGATTGAAGAAGTGACAGAAACTCAGGCTTGTCAGATTCATAAATTTCCTGACAATCTGAAAAAACATCTGCCAACGAAAGCTGTTTACATGGTATAATAGCCATAAGATAACTCCTTTCAGGGTTTTGTTTAATTGTTTCTCGACAATTCAATTATAACATACCTGTGAGGAGTTATTCTATTTTAAACAATAAAAAAGCCTGTAAAATCAAGGCTTATGGCGTTTTGCAAACGCCTAAAAGTAATTTAATAAAATGAGGAAGAAATTATATGGATATGGAAATTTTTATGAAGAAAAGGCAAGAGATGAAATTTTCATTAGAAGAAGTTAGTAATTTATTGAATAAATTAGGATATCGAAATTGTGTTGTAGAAACCGGAATTATGGAAGGGGTGGAAAAAAGGCGTGGAAATGGATGTTTTAAAGCTTTTTGTTGGAAAAATCAAAAGGAGGGGAAGGAAGAATTGAAAAAGAAATTAGAATTAGAAGGAGTACCAGAACATTTTGCATACATAAAATTTTATAGTGAAGGAAGCAATGCTAAGAATGATAAAGAAATATGGTCACTAGTTGCAGGAGAAAGCAATATCAATAATCCTGATCTTTGTTTTGAAGTATTTGCAACAGAGGAAATCAATAAACAGAAAATAAATGAAATGCAAAGTCCTAAAGTTAGGCATAGGAAATTGCCCGGTGATTTGTCTAAGATATGGCTTTACAAACATAAAGAAAGTAAATGGTTTACAGAGAAGATTCTTGTTTTTTGGAAAGATATATCAGATGATGAAAATGTATCACTTATGGCATTTAAAGCAGAAGCAGATATCGGTGGATTATTGGGACTGTTTAATAGTTGAGTGATGAAAAAGGTATTATGAATGGAAAACATAAATTATGAAAAATTACATAGTTAAATTCAAATGTGATTCTGGATATATAGATGCACAAGAGTGGGAAGATGTATATTTAGATGTAGATGAAAATAGAATTAATTATAAGATATATCAAGATCCGGATAATTCATCCAAGGAGTTGTATGAGGATATCGCAAAGTTTCTTAATATTCAAGAAAACAAAGTTAAGGAATTAAAAGGTAAATTTAAATATGAATTATCTTTAGATCCATTAGGAATAAAGGTGTGTGAGCAAAATGAAAGTAATTCTCAATTATTATTTATTTTACGATCTGATCAACTAGGATTTTCTGCGCCATCCGTTGAAAAAAATCATATATATGATTTTTATTTAGACAAATCAGAAAATAAAGAACAGGCAAGAAAAAGTATTAGTAAATGGATATTTGATTCAAGAAGTATAGGCGGATGTTTTTTGTGGCCAATGAAATGGAACGAAAAAATAAAAAGGTGGCAACTTACTTATTACAATGTACAACGTGGCATGTACCAAATGCAAGATAGAGTAGATGTGACATTACAAGATATAAAAAATTGTTTTGAAACAATGATAACTCCACAAATGTATAAAAGAATTCCTAAGTTATATGATCGGTATACAAAAGAAAAAAATATGCAGTTATGGTTAAATCATTTTGGAAGCGGTAAAGATGGGTTTTTGAGATATGTTGAGTTTTTCTGCTTTAAGGATTTTTTGAATGATAATGGAATGCCAAAAGATTTATTGGATGGGGGAGAAATAAATTTTTGGAACTCCAAATATGTGAAAAAGTTTAGTGAATATGCGGTTGAAGATTTAGAAAAGATACTCAATAATCTTAATAAATGTGTTTTATCACGATCCGAGGCAATCGAGAAAATTTTGAAGATAACTGTGGTAGAAGAAGATAATTACTTTGGATGTAAAAAACTTGTTTAAAGATTCAGAAGTGTTAACAGAAAAATATAGAGCAGTTATTTTTAATATGGTAGATGAGTTTCAGAGGTGATGAATAGTCCGTTATGTTTTGTGAATAACACAATAAAATAATACCCCCAGTCAAAAGGGCAGATGGAAGAAAAACCACCTGGCCTTTCATCTCGTTTGCAAAAAAGATTGCAAAGATACGGAGAGAACTATTAAGTGCAAGTTCTTGCTGCACATAGGCTGCTATAATCAGCCTATAGCAAATGAACATGAATTTGAAGGAGGGGACACGTATGAATACTGGTAAAGCATTAGAAACAAAACGTTTAGTGCTTGTTCCCGGCAATAATGCCAGGGATGATGAGACGTTTATAAACATGCTGCGAAATGATGGTAATTTTCGAGATTTTTGCGGCATTGAGTTCAGCGAAAAATACTTAGCAGAATTCAGGAATTATTTTGAACGGACAGGCCACGATGAATGTATTTATTCAATATTTCTTAAAGGTTCGGACAGATTCATTGGTTATGTGGGATTTCACCGGGAAAGAAACTCGGATTATGAAATAGAATTTTATATCTCCAAAAGTGAGAGAAGAAAGGGTTATTGTGAGGAAGCTTGTAAAGCAGTGATGGAGCTGTTTTTCTCAGAGGGTGTGTCCGTTGATCATACCAGAATGAGCGGAAGAAAACTGTATGCAACTACACTTTCTGACAATAGACCTGTGATGCAGCTACTGTCAAAGCTTGGCTTTACCGAGAACGTTCCGGAAGATGGAAAAGCGCTTATTATGGAAGGATTTGTAGATGAGGAAACTGATGAATTCTTTGGATACTGTGTGGCTAAATATGTTCTCGTGAGGGAAGAAGGATATAGTGGAGATTCAACTATAAGTTGATTTTATTGAGAGTCTCAGTATATTATAATGAAGAAAAGGAAGTGGGAATGTATGCGTGAAACGATTATCCGCAAATTGCATGAAATTGAAAAGACAGAAAATGTGCGTATTCTTCTGGCAGTCGAGTCTGGCAGCCGCGCCTGGGGCTTTGCGTCCCCGGACAGTGATTATGATGTGCGATTTATCTATGTTCGTCCGAAGGAGGACTATCTCCGTCTGGAGAAGATCAGGGATGTCATCGAACTGCCTTTGGATGATGTGCTGGATATCAACGGTTGGGATCTGCAGAAGGCATTGAGACTTTTGTATAAATCAAATCCGACCTTATTTGAATGGGCAGCATCCCCGATCGTTTATATGGAGACTGAATTTGCCGGTCAGTTCCGAAACGTGATGAACACCTATTTTTCAACAAAAAAGAGTCTGTATCATTACATCAGTATGGCAGAAGGCAATTACCGGGAATTCTTGAGAGGTGCCAATGTCAAGGCAAAGAAATACTTCTATGTCATGCGTCCTGTTCTGGCTTGCCGTTGGATATTAGAGAAAGTAACACCGCCGCCAATGCGTTTTACAGAACTTATGGCAGCAGAGTTGCCGGAAAATCTGCTGCCGGAGTTGGAGCATCTTCTTGAATTGAAGATGAACGCACCTGAGATCAAAGAAATACCAAGAATAGATGTGTTAAACGAATATCTGGATACTTCGATTACGGAAATTAAAAATTTGCTGTTGAATATGGATGACACGAAGAAGATGGAGTGGGAGATCCTGAATCAGATGTTTCTAAAGTTTATCTCGGTGAACTAAGGTCATGGGAGACTTAGAGTGCCAGCTCTGGGGCTTTTGCTTTTTATGAAAACAATGAAAGATAATACCCCCGGTCAAAAGGTCAGATGGAATAAAAACTATCTGATCTTTATTTTTTCGAAAAAAAGTAAAAAAATTGGGAAAGTAAAATTTAGAGCAAGTTCTTACACTATTTGTATTGCTATAATCATGCCATAGCAAATGAAGTTGCCTAAGAAAGAATTTGATTAGCGGGGATTCAACTGCTGGTTGATTTCATAGGAACACAAAACAAATTATAATGAAAAGAAGGAGCGTCAGTGTATGAGCAACAGAACGAATGAAATTTTGTCAAAGATTATGGAAACGGCGGGTGTCGATCAGGAAAATTTTTCGGGACCTGATGCGGCAATTTTGAGGCTGCTGCGTTATTATCGCCAGGATATTCCGGCGTCGCCGCGTTATTTATACGATGGTGATGCGGTCAGCTTCTACCATGATGATGCGGCTGTCAATGCAGTTCAGGATGAAAAGAGTAAGCAATGGCTGGCTGAACGCGGGGATGTGATGACTTCTCTGTGGGTGCCATTGACAACGTTTTTGGGAATGGATGATGGCAAAGTTGCCGGTAAGAATGATGACAATATTGATCACATTTTGTCGCGCTATCAGGAAGGGGACCCGAAGGTGCTGGAAGTCTTTGAAATGATGCGATATTTAGCTGAGCATTATTTTTCAAGAGGAAATTTGCTTTTACTTCCGGATATGTGCAATGAATTTGGTGCGTACAGAATGAATCCGGATAAGTTCAGGGTTTCAGAAGACAAAGTGGATCAGTTTCTGTGGAGAGGCTGGAATGGGAAAATGATGGCTTATTTTGATTATAACTATGATTATATGACCGAGTGGATTTTATCTGAACATTTGGAGTGCATGTACTATGAGGGATTTTTTGAACATAGCCTCGAAGAAATAGAAAGCAGCGATTTTGTGATTGATACGCATGAAATTAAATTTTCGCCATTTTGTCTGCAGTCCATGATCGGGGATTGGACAAGAATCCCGGCATATGATTACAGGGAATTAACGGACAGCGAATGGCATCTGTATTTCGATAATCTGGCGAAGGTAATTGCTTATAGAAATAAACAGCACTTTCAGTCACATTTGCCATATAAATTCAATGCGTAAGGATACAAACAAGGAGGAGCAACATGTTAAAACATATCAATTTTCAGGCAACGGAGTATGTTATAGTAACCGGAGGCAACGGCAGGGTTAAGAAACAGGGATATGGACTTGGGTTTTTCTACAACAATGCATCCACGAGCATTAAGGTGATTCCATCGATAGCTTTTGATACCTCTTATATGTTCAATGATATTATAACCCATGATTTTCAGAATATTTCTGTTCAGGGAGACATTTCTTATGTGATTGACGATTTTGAAGCAGCTTCTGAAAAGACAGATTTTTCATTTATCAATCCGGAGGATTATGCGGAGAAGTTATCGGAGGCACAAAGTAAGATGTCCAAAAGGATTATCGGAATTGTGAAGACGGAAATTGCTCAGTTTATGGCTGCTAAAGATATCAGAGCGGCTATTCAATCTCAGAATGAATTGGCTGCAAAGCTGAATGAATCCATGAAGCATCATACATATGTCAGGGAATTTGGTTTAAGTGTAATTAATGTATCTGTTCTTGGTATTATGCCGCAGCCAAAGACAAGGGAGGCGCTTGAATCATCAGCGAGAGAAGAAATTCTCAGACAGCAGGATGACGCCATTTACAAGAGACGTAATTTTGCAATTGAGCAGGAACGCAGCATTAAAGAGAACGAATTGAATACAGAGATTACAATTGCTGAAAAAGAGCGGGAGAAACAGGAGAAAGCGATTGATGCTAAGATGGCTTTGCAGCAGAAGAATGCGGAAGCAAAAATGCAGCAGTTAAATGATGAGCATGAATTCCTTATGCGGGATGTTGAAGCCCATGCTGTCAGTGACAAGGCTCTTCATGAAAAGAATATGGAGTCATGCAGTTTTGAACAGAAAGAGCAGGCAATTAAAAATGAAACACAGCGTTCGATTGCGGATACGAAAGCTTATGAAAGTGATGTGCTTTTAAAAGTCTTTGCGCATATTGATAAGGATGTCCTTACAGCGCTGCTTTTATCAGGCATGGACAGCGGCAAAATGATTGCTAAAGCCTTTGGAGATCTTGCGGCCAATTCAGAGAAAATCGGTAATCTCAATATTACACCGGATTTGTTGGATACATTGGTTAAGAGGGATGGAGAACTGTGATGGAAAGAGAAATGAGGGGAATGAACAAAATTGTAATCGTGTCTCAGAAGACACGATTGCAGGAACTCATTGAGCGATTTAATACAAAGGAACAGGCTCAGTTTTATATTGAACATATGGGGGATTCCTTTGATGATTATCTGGATGAGGACCGTTGTTACGCAGAATCCCTGACTTATGTCAGGAAAAAGGCAGAGCAATATGCGAGGGTTTCTGTCATTGATAAAAGCTTTTTATGCAATTATATTTTTGGCAGAGATGATCTTGTTGTATGTGTGGGCAGGGACGGTCTGGTATGCAATACAATGAAATATCTTGAAGAGAGTAATCTGGTGATTGGCATCAATCCGGATCCTTCCAGATGGGAAGGCGTTATTTCACCATTTTCGGCGGAGGATTCGAGGTGGCTTTTTGCAATCATATTCGACGGTTTGAGAGAGGTGACAACGAAAAAAATAACATTTGCTCATGCAGTTACTCAGAATGGGCAGGAGCTATATGCAGCCAATGATATTTTTGTGGGACCGGCAAATCATATATCGGCGGGATATGACATTTTGTACAGGGGGAAGTATGAAAGACAGTCTTCCAGCGGTGTCATTATTTCAACGGGGCTGGGACAATCCGGATGGTACAAATCCGTTATAGCTCAGCTTAATGGGGGTGCAGAGTTCCTTCATATGAATAAGCCGTCCTACACGGCAATCGGATGGAGTGATCAGGAATTATCTTTTGCAGTCAGGGAACCTTATCCGTCAATCAATTCCGGTGCAGATATTGTAATGGGAAAAATCAAGCTCGGTGAGTCCCTGAAACTGAGATCCTATATGCCGGAGAATGGTGTTATTTTTTCAGATGGAATGCAGGAGGACGCCATTTCATTTAACTCCGGAACCCTGGTAACCATTACAGTGGCAAAAAAACAGGGAAATTTATTGGTATGTTCGTGATAAGTGCAAGTTCTTGCCCTATATGACCTGTTATACTAACATCATCAAAGGAACCTTGACAACTAAATATTGAAAAAATTAAAGACAGCCGATTGTATTATTATCAAAAACAGATTATAATATACACTGTAACTAAAAAAAATATATTTATAAAACAATAAAGGGGAAATGTATGATGAGAAAAAACAAATTGTCAGCAATCATGATGGTATTGGTACTTGTGATGGCAGCGGCGCTGACCGGATGCTCAGACAAGAAAGCTAAGGAACAGGAAATACAGAACAAAGTATCGGCTATTGATACTGCTTATGAGGCTTTTACAGCGGAAGCAGATCATGCGAAGAAACTGGAAGCTTATAAGACAATGGTTAGTGAGGATGAGGCCTATACAGAGAAAGATGCTGTGAAAGAGAAATACACAGCGGTTCTGGCTGACATGAAGAAGGCCTTTACAGACGAGTACGACAGTACAATTGCAGAGAATACGGTCGATGTCAGCAAGGAAGAGGATGAGAAGAAAGTCAGCACTTATAAGGACAATCTGACCAAGGCTTTGGGAACAATCAAGGCGGATGCGGTTTGTACAGAGAAAGAGATAACAGCTTATGAAGCCAGTGTAAATGCTGCTGTAAAGACTTATGATGACCGTGTGACAGCAATCAAGAAGGCTGCGGCTGAGAAGAAGGCTGAGGAAGAAGCCAAGGCGAAGAAAGAAAGTGAAGAGGCTGCAGCTGCAAAAGAGAAGACTGCAAAGTCTTCGGACGGCAGTGCATCCGGCAAGAGTACTTCCGCATCAGGCAGCAGTGCATCCGGCAGCAGTAATTCAGGCTCATCGGGCAGCAGCTCATCAGGCAGCAGTGCATCAAGCTCATCGGGCAGCAGTTCCAGCGGCAGTAATTCAGGATCATCAGGAAGTTATTCAGATAACAGTGCATCCGACAATTCCGGAAGCAGTACATCCAGCAGTTCCGGAAGCAGCGTTGCATCAAGTTCATCGGGCAGCAGTTCCGGTTCTGAATCATCAGGCGGTTCATCCGGATCAGAAAGTGGACACCACACTTGGGCCTCTGGCAGCATAACTGGCGATGACGGACAGGAACATGAATTTACAATTAAAGATGATATTCTTTATGATGATGAGGGCGAATCAGAAGATATCAGCGCCTGGGTAATACATTAGTCAATTCTATAATTAAACAGCGTGTAAACAACGGGAGGTCATGGAAATTGACCTCCTTCTTATTCAGAAGGGTGTGATTTGATATGAGATATCTTATTTCAGACATTCATGGTTGTTATGATCAATACAGACAGCTTTTGCAGAAAATCAATTTTTCGTCACAGGATGAATTGTATGTTCTTGGCGATGCGGTGGATCGGGGATCAGATCCGATAAAAGTATTGCAGGATTTGATGCGACGGCCGAATGTTATTTATATTCTCGGCAATCACGACCTTGAGATGTACTTGCTTCTGAATAAACTGACAGCGGAGATCACGGAGAAAAACTGTGAAACGCAGATTACTTCTGAACTTTTGGAAGCTTACAGTCTTTGGTTGTCAGATGGCGGAGCTGTGACAGGGAAGCAGTTCCAGAAGCTGTCACGGGATGATCAGCAGGAAATCCTTGATTTTATTGCAGATGCATCGGCGTATGAGGAGATTGACTATAAAGGCAGTCATTACATTTTGACCCATGCCGGTCTAACAAACTTTTCATCACAGAAAGAATTGGAGGATTATGATCTTTATGATTTTGTAGAAGGCCGGGCTGATTACGGCAGGCGGTATTTTTCTGATAAAAATGTATATCTGGTGACCGGACATACACCAACACCGTTGATTGATGGCTGGAACCGGGCGGAAGTTTATAAGGAAAATGGGCATATTGCTATTGATTGCGGGTGCTGTATGGGCGGACGTCTTGCGGCTTATTGTATTGAAACAGGAGAAACAACTTATGTGCGCGGCATCAAGAATGAAGAAACCGTTTAAATGCGGCATCAGGATTTATAAGTTTTGAACTTGATCGGAAGAAGGGAGCGATGGCAATGGCAGTAAGAATGACAGTGAATGATATGATGGATCGGTATTGTCCCGGATTAAATGAACTCTATGATGGTGAAAAACGTTACCGTTTTTACCAGAGCACCTATTATGAGGATTTCCTTGAATTTTACAAGCAGTCTGAAAGTATAACCTATGATCGTATGGACAACATTCTTTTTAATGATTATTACGGACGAAATCACAGCAGGAAGATCAAGCGTCTGAATGCAATGCTGCTTTTTGGAAACGACATCAAGACGAAGCATTCCCAGGGAGAATTGATAGACATGCTGTTTAATCTACAGGAGGATCGTATGTTTAACCCTTATCATCATTATTATATTCATGAAATTGATGATGAGGACAGGCCATCCGGCTCCATGAATGAACGGGATCGGAAATGGCTGAAAATTGCCGGCTGCGATGAGAAAACAAAGAACATGATCATTGCAGGCAAGATTTATGATTTGTTGGACATTATGACATTGTCTGAGTTTTATAATACAGACCCTTCTAACCCGTCAAATAATGAACTGAATCCTTTCACAGATCGGATCAGGGATGTGTATGCGACCATTGATCGATTCTATCTGAATCAGCCGGTGTACCATACCAAGTGGAAAGAAATCATGGATCCCGTCAAAAATCTGATCAATTGCTATTCCTTTCCCGGGGAATACAATGAGATATGGGTGAGAGCAAACGAAGCGATTCTCTATTTTGATGCGGCCTTTGTGGTTTTGGAAGAATGTCCGGAAATGTTCTGGAAAATCAACGAGGGACAATGTGCCGTCCACTTTGCTTTTCACGTAGATCAGGCAATGATCGCCCGGAGAAGGCAGTATTTCCGGGAAAAAGAAAAAGAGGACAGCATAGGAAATGTGCACCGTTCAGAAGCAATGCTTTTGGAGGAAGAGCTGAAGAAGGCATTGATGATCATTGTGAATACAGAATTTGAAGACTCAGAGGCTTTATAGGAAACTATAGAGCTTTTTTGAACCGTTTTTTAAATGCAAGAGCCGAAAGTCAATGTTGATCACGTATAGAAAAGGAAGATGAAGCATGAAAAATTACAGAAGTGTCTCACTTAACAGAATTAAGGATTTTGAAACTTATGCAGAGAAAAAATTAAAAGCCGGACATATTATTATTGAAATCCGGCTCAATGAGGAAAGAAATGAAATCAGAAAAATAGTGAGCTATGCGCAGGATAAAAATGGACAGACATGGATCTGGCAAAAAACAGATTCGGAGGAAATGAAGAGAAAAGCTGATCCGTGCTTCTGTCTGGAGAATCCGGACAATGAAAAAATGTATTGCCAATATTATGTTTCTGTAAAGCAGGGAGATTTTAAGAATTGGGGAGGACCATCGGAAAGCGTATTCATCAGAGAATGGATGTCCGCATACGGTTTGGAAAAATCGACATCATGGAATCGGGATTTCGTGCAGGAGGCTCATTTAAAAGCCGGCGAGACATTTTCAGGTGAGGATATAACTTCTGTGGAAACAAGTCTTTTACATAATGACTCGGATTCAAAAGTTCTGGCACAGGAAACATTTTTGCTTAAAAATAAAATGTTCAGAGTACATAATTTTTATCAATATGAGTCACTTGTTTGGGCACAGGATGCCAGCCTGATTTACAGAAAGATGCTGTATAAGGGAAAGTATTATCTGATTGGTCAATACCGATTGATGGGAGCCTGCATGGATGAGTGTCTGGAAAAAGATTATTGGAGGCCTTGCACAAACTTGGGCAGCAGAATCCTGAAAATGGAGCAGCCCTCCGAGGCTGACGATAAGACGAGAAGCAAAAAACGCAGTCGTGAAGCTTTCGCTGTGGATACAGTTGAAACATGCAGCTGGATTGTACTGAGAGTCTCTGATGAAGAGGCAGAAATACCTTTTGACATGGAGTATCTGCTATCGGATCCAGTGTGTGACAAACTGCTGCATGATATTGTAGGCGAGGTTGGCTAGGCAACCATTGTCGGTGCAGCGAAAAAAGTGTTAGAAATGGAGGAGTATCAATGAAATATGAAGATAGAATACAGTTAAAAGTCGATGAATTGACCATAGCATTTTTTGACCACGTTATCGCTTATTATTTGTCAAAACCGTCGGGCCTTGGGGGACCCGGATGTGTCATTATGGTATCAGACGAAGGAAAGTCTTATCAGTTTCATGGACCTGAACTGGATCAATTGAACTATTATTCTGAATGGCAGCTTTTATTTCCAATTTTACGGAAATATTTAAAAGACGGAAGAAGACTGGATGATACACAACAGATTCAAGGATGGAAAAGTTTCAAAGTCGGTTATATCGGTGACATGTTGATTCTGAGAGAAGACTTGTATCCAAGCTATTTAGAAAACAGAGGTAATCTCAGTAAATATGGGTTGGATACGCAGTGGGAGGAAGCTTGTATTAAAATTGCTTTGTTAGCTAATGCAAAGTCAGAGGCTGAAATCGGCAGAATTAATAGGGAGCATGAACTTCGAAAGCCGGTATGTGAAAGGGGTGATCTTGTTTCTTTTACTATTAGAAGCGACAGGGAAGAATGGCCTTGTCGGGGAAGGGTTGTGGGCTGTGATTTTTATCGAAATAATTTCAGGATTGAAACAATTGAATATGATATCTGGGGACCTGACTTTATGAAACCAAATGAAAAGATTCTATATAAACATATAGATGAGAGTCTGGTTAAGAAAGCACCTGGGCACATGCTTATTATTTCGGGAATAGAACGTGCAGAGAAAGACAAGGTCATCAAGAGATTGCTGGAAAGATACCCGGATGAATATGCATGGTATGGTGATCATAATTTCAGAAAAATAAATGCCGGGATCTACAAGAAGTGTTATGAGGGAAAAACCGTTATTGTAGATCTCGAGGTGGATGAAGAAGCAGACTTTAAAAAGATTCATCCGAACGTCAATATTCTGGAAATTATCACAAAGTCATCAAATCAGCTGAGTAGGCGAGAAAAAACAGTCATACATGACTGTCATGATGGAAAGAATTTGATATACAGAAGTGAAGAAACTGATATAGAATCGCTTTGTGAAATGATTGAGATATTAAAACCTTAAAGGTGAGTACAAAAAAGGAGAATGGATAAAATGTTTGAATTGGTACCATCAGCGTGTATGCGTGCGTATTTTGAGGAACTTCATTTTGAATTTACGGATTTTCAGAAAGCAACATTAATTTGGAATGCGCCAAATAAGTCATGGAAAGAAAGATTGGAAGCACTCTGTGAGTTAGCAGAAACAACAGAAGATGCCAATATTCGTCAGCAAATTCATGAGCGAATGTCTTTTGAACAGAAGAAACGGAAAACCTTTCTAAATAATGATTCGGGACGATATATGTCGTCAGATTCCTTCCGACCGGATCGATTTGAGTTTGCTTTTATGAAGATTCCGTTTGACATGCAGGTGGGAGCATCGGTGAAGGATCTTGCAACAGGGCGCTATTATGTGTTAGCGCAAGGAAAAAAGGAATGGGATGTGTATCTTCAATGCATAGAAGCGAATGGATGGTATGTAGATTATTCAGATATTCAGGTGATCGTCTATGAATTGACAGAAACCGGGCATTGGTCGCATATGCACATTAATCCATTGTATCTGGATTATGAATTTCCGCCGTATATTGAAGGGGATGAAGTGAGAAATGCATTACGAAGGGCGACAGAAGCATTTGGAGAGTATTTGCATTATATGGATTGCGGTAAAACAAAATGTGCGGATGGTGAAATGGTTTTGAGGACGGCCAGAGAATATGCAGAAACAGTTCAAAACAGGACTGTTGGCATAGACGTGTTCAGGAGGCTAAGAAAGTGGAAGATATCATGCTTTAAATGGGAGAAAGAGAATATGGAAGCAAGGATTATTGGACAATTTTGTGGCTCGGATATTGTTTTAAAAGAGGAGAGCAATGAAGGTTTAATTGTTGAATATGATTTTGACAATAAATTTTTGGCAATGAAGATTCGAAATGATGGAAAAACGGAAGTCCTCAGCACGAATATGAATTGTGCACAGATTTATTTTAATGTTCATGGAGTTAAAGAAATAGGCGTGGCATATTTAAATTCGGATGAGAAGAAATGTAAAAATAGGGTGTTAAAGGAGAAAAATAATAATGCTGGGACGGTATGAACCTGAATTTGAGGTAAAATTGATGTTGAGGACAGATTTAGATTTTGAGGAGAAAACATTTATAGAAGAAAAGATGAATTTATATGTTGAATCCTATCATATGATGTTACATGATGATGGAATGACTTATAGTCTGAAATCACCTTATGAAATAGGCCAAGGGCTTAATATGGGAATATCATTTTTTTGGAAGTTAGAACGGTATAAGGAGTATTTTGCAGTTTTAAAATATTATAGTTATTTAGAAGATGATATTAATGGAAGGAGAATTTCTTCGATAGTCGTGCCATCAAGAGATTATAGAAAATTTATGGAGGATCGCCAAATTGAATTGACTGATTGGGAGAAAGCTGTATTGGTTTATAACAATCCAATTGCATCTTATGACCATAAGATGCGTTATCTGAATAAATGGATGGGACAAATAAAGCAGATTGAAAAGGCTTTTGTTGACCTGCCGCTTTTGTTCAGAAGAAAAGATACTGTACATATAATGGGGACAAAACTTTATGGTATCGTGGCTGGCCCTGCGGATGATGAAGAAGAAATGCAGTATAGGCAATTGGCAAAAAAGGCGCATTATAGTGAATCTCAGGTAACAGTGAATGTAATGTATGATGGGAAAAGGCTTTTGCAGATGCCTTATCTTGAGCATGTGTCGCCTACTCAAGTGGAGTATGCGGCATTGAATGATTATGATGAGCGTAAGGCGGGGCTATTACGGATAGTTAGGCAATTATATTCTGATTAGAAAAAGGAGGTACGATCAAGTGCATTACGTGATAAGCGACATACATAATGATGACGGTAGATTTTGCGAAATGTTAGCAAGGATTCATTTTTCGGAGCAGGATCATTTATTTATCCTTGGAGATGTGTTTGACCGCTCTGATTTTAGTCCGAATCCTGTGGATTTGTATTTCCATATGCTTGAATTAGAAGACAGATGTACAATTTTGTGCGGTAATCATGATCAGAGTCTGGCTGCTTATATATCAGACTATTATCGTCTGCCAGAGTGGAAAAGAAGAAAAATACCGCCATATCCATATAATACATTCAGAATTTTCACGCGGCGATTGACACCGGTTGATATACAGAATCTGGCAGATGTGATTGCTTCATGGCCGCTGCAGATCACGGTTGAGGTCGATCATAAGAAATATCTGTTGGCCCATGCCATGACTTCTGCGCCGGGTATTGAAAAGCCGTTGACGTATTATTTGATGGGAAGTGAGCTGAATCAGTCGTACTTGAAAAACGGTATTGATGATTACATATCTATTTGCGGTCATAGGACGAATGCGGATCATTCGATTTGGAAAAACGAAAAGGAAAATGTATATATGATCGACTGCGGATGTGGTTTTAAAAGTGGTCGTTTAGGGTGTTTATGCCTGGAAACAAAAGAAGAATTTTATGTATGAGGTGTTATGATGTTAATCAAAGGAAAATATACAACAGCGCAGGTTTATACAACTAAAAATGTTGAGACAGCGATTGAAGATTATGCTGCATCACAGATTCAGGCACTCTGTGATCAGCCGATAAATGAAGGATGTCAGATCGCCGTGATGCCGGATGTGCATGCGGGAATCGTTGGGACAATTGGATATACTCAGACTGTCGGCAAAGCGATCATGCCGAATGTGGTCGGGATTGATATCGGCTGCGGGATGACATTAGCACGGGTAAAAGGACGAATTAAGGATTTTCAGAAACTGGATACGGTGATAAGGGAGAAAGTTCCGGCGGGATTTGCTATAAGAGACGATGCACTTCGCATGGCTGATGAAATAGATCTTTCAGAAATGCATTGCTATAAAAATATACAGGCAGACAAAGCATATCGGTCGATTGGTACGCTGGGCGGCGGCAATCATTTTATAGAGGTGGATCAGGGAGAAGATGGAGATTTTTATCTTGTGATTCATTCCGGAAGCAGGCATCTTGGGATTGAGGTGACGAATTTTTATATCAATCAGGGTGAGAAAGTACTGAAGGAAAAAGGTTGTTCAGTTCCTCATGAGACAACATATCTTGAAGGACAGCTGATGCAGGAATATCTTGAAGATTTGCAGATTGTACAGAAGTATGCGGATATTAACAGACAGGCGATATTGGCAGAGGTTATAAAAGGAATGAAGTGGAAGGTTCAGGACACTTACAGCTGTATTCATAACTATGTGGAGTCAGCGGACACAACATTTACCGGTACGCCAATCATTCGAAAAGGTGCTATTTCAGCAAAGGCAGGAGAAAAGGTAATTATTCCAGTGAATATGCAGGCGGGGATCATTCTTGGAACAGGACTGGGAAATGATGCATGGAATCAGTCGGCACCCCATGGAGCGGGACGGCTTTATAAGCGTTCAGCTGTGAAGGAGCATTTTACGGTGTCGCAGTTTAAAAAAGCAATGCAGGGGATTTATTCTACCTGTATCGATGAGGGGACACTGGATGAAGCACCATTTGCTTATCGGTGTATGGATGACATACTTGAAGTAATCGGGGAGACTGTGTGTGTCGATCAGATTATTCGGCCAATCTATAATTTTAAGGCTGGAAGAAAGAAAAAGCGAAATACTTTGAAAGATGAGAAATAGACAAATATCAGATAGATTAGCAGTCAGGCTATCAGAAAGCAGGTAAAATTGGCTGAGTACATAACAGGGGATTATCACGGTGATTTTCAAAAGGTTGAAGTGTTTTGCAGACGGATGCAGACAACAATCGAAGATTGTATGATTATTCTTGGTGATGCGGGAATTAATTACTGTATGGATCATCGGGATACGGAGAGAAAAAAGTATTTGGCAGGGCTTCCGATTACAGTTTTTTGTGTATATGGTAATCATGAGGAAAGACCTTCTAACATTTCTTCTTACAGGAAGAAGAAATGGAAAAATGGCACCGTTTATTTTGAGCCGGAATATCCGAATCTGATCTTTGCGAAAGACGGTGAAATCTATGAATTTTCAGGCAAAAAGGTATTGGTTATTGGTGGTGCCGGCAGTCCAGATAAGGCCTATCGAATGATGACCGGTCTGCCGTGGTTTGAAGATGAACAGCCGAATGAATCAATCAAAAATTATACGGAGCAGCAAATAGCAGAAAGCCGTTGGAAAGTAGATTATGTGTTGTCTCATACATGTCCGCTGGTGTATAGGCCTGAAAAATCATTATATACTTTATCAGACCCCAAATCGATAGACTTATCAACAGAAAGATGGCTGGAAACACTTGCGGCAAACCTGCAGTATGAGCGATGGTATTTTGGACATTATCATGATAATCGGGTTTATGTGGATGCAGAAATGCTTTACGATGCGATTAAGCTGCTTGGATTGAAAGAAACGCTTCAGAAACAGGGAAGGCCGGAATATCGAAAAGATGAGGCGGTTATTTTTTCAACGAAGATCAATGGCATGGAAGTCGATGGATATGGTACAATTAAGCAAGTACATGCTTATGGAACGAAAGTGATGGACCGGGAAGTTACCTATGATATTTATGGGGTCAAAAGCGGCGGTGCCGGGGCAAAGGAATTGTTTGAGAACATAGCGGAATCGCAGTTGATGTCTGCGATTTTATAGACGGTTGACTAAAATTAAGAACAGATGAGATTTTGAGAGAGGAGTGACAGGCAATGAAGTATTATATCAGTGATTTACATTTATTTCATGAAAACGCCATTGCCTTTGATCCTCGACCATTTGCGTCATTGCAGGAAATGCATGATACGATTTTAAAGAACTGGAATGACCGTGTGACCAATGGGGATATGGTATATATTTTAGGTGATGTGAGCATGCGCGGCAAAAAGGAAGAGCTGATTGCATTCGTGGCCCAGTTAAAAGGGCGTAAAGTGTTGATCAAGGGGAATCATGATGACGTTTCTGATTACCGTTATCAGCAGTTGTTTCATGAAATCTGCGATTATAAAGAAATGCATGACACGATTGGTAAGGAGCATTATAGTCTGGTTTTGAGCCATTATCCGATTTTCAGTTGGAGGAACATGGGACGAGGAAGAATTCTCCTGTATGGGCATACCCATGAGAGTGAGGAAGACAGGTTTTATCAGAAGTGTCTGTCCGAGATGAGGGCGAATGACTGCCGGCATGTCTATGAAGCGGAAGAATTAAGAGCCTATAACGTTGGATGTATGCGGGATTATATGAATTATACGCCGAGAACGCTGGAGGAAATCCTGAATTCAAGGAGTAAGGTGTAAAGAATGATTTATTTAAGCAGTTTTGCGCTGAGTGATAAAAAGGTGAAAAATCCGAATCTCTATCCTTATTCAGTTTTTCAAGATAAGGATTGTGATCCATTTGTGTTCGCACCCATCACGATTTTGTATGGAGATAACGGATGTGGAAAGTCAACATTGCTGAATATTATTGCACAGAAGATCAATGCAAAGGGCTATGAGACATATGCCTACGGACAGTATTATATACAAAATTATGTGGAAGAATGCCGCTTTGATACAGGCGAAGATGACACTGGAAGGAATCTATCCATTCCGGCAGGCAGTCTTTACATGAAAAGTGAAGATGTTTTGTACGAGATTAAAAAGATCCAGCAGGAAGAGGCATTTGTGAGATGAACAAAGGGGCGTATCATTGTGATACGCCCCTTTACTGTATCAAAAAGATTCAATAGATTTTACAATCCCTGCACATGTTCCACCAGTCTGGATACAAATCCAGCCGTAATATCATCCTTGTCCAGTTCATGATTAAATTCAACGATATCCATCGCCTGAACCGGCAGCCGTGTCAGCAGTTCATCCATCATCAGGAAGACGTCGTCTTCATTGAAGCCTTCCGGAACGGGAACGGAGACGCCAGGCATCAGCTTCGGATTCATGGAATCAATATCGAAGCTGACATGAACAGCCGGGCAGTGGCTGAGATAGTCAATACTTTCGTTCAGACAGTTCTGAAGACCGTGTTCCATAATATAATCCCATTTATAATAACGAATATGGTGTTCTTTGAGAATTTCTGCTTCCGGCGGATCAATGTCACGCAGGCCAAGCATAACAATGTTGCCTGATTTTAACTTGATGCTGTCATCCAGAAAATGTGTCAGGGAAGGTTCACCAAGTCCCAGAAGTGCAGCCACCGGCATTCCGTGAATATTGCCGGTAACCGTTGTCTTGTCAGTGTTGATATCCGGGTGCGCATCAATCCAAATCAGCCCGGTTTCGCCTTTGGTATAAACAGATGTAGCGGATACAGAACCCATGGCGGCACTGTGATCTCCGGCAATCATCAGAGGGCGATGCCCGGATGTTAGAATATGATAACCTTGCTTGGCAATGCCTTCGCAGGTAGCGCATACACTTTCGAGATTCTTCAGATTGGCACGGAAAGGTCCCTTACACGTGATTTCTGGAACTTTATTCATTTGAAGATTTTTAAAATTTTCTGTTAAATAGTCGATACTTTTGATTAATCCCTTTGCACCGACGCCGTAGTGGGTCGGACAGCCGTATAATTCAAACATGATTGCCTCCAATAAATCAATGTCTGTGATCGAATGAGATATCAGACATTTCTTAAGTTTACTGCACTATAACACGGGTCAACTGGTCTGTCAATTTAATGGAATAAAGCCTATAGGACATGAAATGCATAAAAAAATGTATAAATATGGAAATATACACTTACATTGGAAGTGAGTCAAACATCATCCTGAAACATAATATAGTATAACCCCATTTTTGGAGTTATGTCATGATTTTGAAAGCATTGTTTGAAAGGATTCCGGCAGTATTGTGTCAGGGCAGCTGGGATACTGATATAGCATCCATTGCAATGTGTTCGAAAGAGGTAACAAATAACAGCCTGTTCATCTGCATTAAGGGTATGGAGCAGGATGGCCATCAATATATTCAAGAAGCAGCAGAGAGAGGAGCAGCAGCATGCCTGGTTGAAGAGGCTTTCTGGAAGAAGTCGGCATCCGTGCATGGAAATCTGAAGCAGGTTGAGAAAAAGACATCTGCATATGGGGAACTGAAGCTGCCTGAGCAAATGACGATTGTATCTGTGCAAAATACGCGAGAAGCAGCAGCCTGGGCGGCAGCTGCTTTTTATCGTTATCCGTCAAAGGAATTAAAAGTGATCGGGATTACCGGCACAAAGGGAAAAACATCCACAACGTTTATGATCCGGGATATTCTGGAAGCCGCCGGGTATAAAACGGGCCTTCTGGGCACAATAGATTATGAGATTGGTGAAGAGAAAAAACGGGCGGAGCGGACAACACCGGAGGCGATTGATATTCAGCGTTATCTGAGAAAAATGGCAGACAGCGGATGCCGTTTTGCAGTGATGGAAGTCTCTTCTCAAGGATTAAAACTTCACCGCTCGGATGGCATTTTATTTGATGTGGGGGTTTTTACGAATCTTGGAAGAGATCATATCGGCCCGAAAGAACATAAAGATATGGCGGAATATGCGCATTATAAAAGTCTGCTGTTTCAAAAGTGCTGCTTTGGGATCGGCAACATAGATGATCCCTATTATAGGGAAATATTTAAAGATGCCTCATGTCAGGTTTGTACCTATAGCTGTAGGCAAAAAGCGGATGTTCAGGCTTCAGATATAATGTTAGTCAACCGTAACGGACAATTAGGTACATTTTTTAAAGTCAATGGGGAAGAATATGCAGTATCAGCACCGGGGGAGTTTTCTGTTTATAATGCAGTGGCGGCAATCACCGTATGCAGACACTATGGTATTGATCAGGAGATTATCCGAAAAGCACTGAAGACAATCCGTGTTCCCGGAAGGGTGGAAGTTATTGACAATGACAGGGGATATCTGCTTCTGATTGATTATGCCCATAATGCCATGAGTCTGAAAAATATACTGGAGACGATGCGCCGGTATCATCCGAGACAACTGTGGGTTCTTTTTGGATGCGGCGGAGGCAGATCAGCAGCAAGGCGCAGAGAGATGGGCTGTGTGGCAGGAAAATATGCAGACTTTACAGTGATTACATCGGATAATCCAAGATATGAGGAACCGGAGCGGATTATGCAGACAATTGAGGAGGGAATGAAGGAAACAAAGGGACAATATCAAATGATGGTTGATCGTAAAGAAGCCATGCGGTTTATGCTGGCACAGGGACGGCCGGGAGATATTTTGATCCTGGCGGGAAAGGGCCATGAACAGTATCAGGAGATCAAAGGAGACTATTTGCCGTTCAATGAAAGAAAAATTGCGCAGGAAATCCTGGCGGATCTTGACTAATACATCATTTTCGAAATAACGATGTATTTAGAAGGATGCAGAAAAAGTTTCAATGGAGGAACAGAGAAAATGAAGGCATTGATTTTATGGGGGATCGGTATGTCGGGCGGAATCGCAGTGGCGGCAGGATTATTTACCTTCCTTGTAATTACGGGAATTCCCCATCGGTTAATGACGATCACTCACACGACGGCCTATGGCGGATGGTATGAATGGATGTTTGTGCTGGGTGGTGCGCTTGGTAATGCAGTCTGGCTGACAGATACAGCAGTAAAAATACCGGCAGGGATGTTTCTGGCAGGTGCGGCAGGCCTTCTGGTCGGGATATTTATCGGGTGTCTGATCGGAGCGATTGCAGAGGTGCTGGATGCATTGCCGGTGTTTGTCAAAAGAATCGGTATCCGTCAGGGCATCGGTGTTGTTATTTTCTGGATGGCCGTCGGCAAAACACTGGGGGCCTGGATGTGGTATTTCATATTGACATAAATGCCAGTATAAAATAAAAGCAGGTATAGATTGAAGAATATGGAGGCGGGATACTGATTGATCAGAAGAAAGGTGTGAATGAAACAGATGGAAAGTGAAAAGCAGACAAAAAATGAAAAACAAACAAAAGGTGAAAAACGGATGGAAGATGAAAAACAGGCTGCCAGGAAGAGGCGGGATAAACGATATAATGATTACGTGAAACAGGTAACTCCGAAACATAACTGCCTTTTAAATATGCTGAAAGCATTTGTTAGCGGAGGCTTCATTTGCGCCATCGGGCAGATGTTTTCGGATTGGTACGGCAGTATGGGACTTATGAAGGATGAGGTGTCAGGATATACAACGCTGTCGTTAATATTGATCAGTGTGATCCTGACATGTCTGAACTGGGTGGGGCCCATCACAAGATTTGCCGGTGCGGGCTATCTGGTGCCGATTACAGGCTTTGCCAATTCGGTGGCAGCATGTGCACTGGAATTTAAAGCTGAAGGAGAAGTTTTTGGTGTGGGCTGCAAGATATTTACCATTGCAGGCCCAGTGATCCTGTACGGCATTGTCACCAGCTGGGTACTGGGAGCAATTTATTGGGTAGTGCAGATGTTTGCTTAGGATAATATCAGGGAAGTGCGCCGCAATCAGGTCTGCAGATGAAGAGAAAACTTGACAAAACAGCTGACTTGTTATAGTATACAAAAGAAACTTTGACAACTGAATAGATGGATTCACCATAATTTTTTCTTTAAGCGCCATGTACCGGAGTGATCCGGTTAACGAGGAGAAGGGTGATCGAAGATTCGGCGGATGCCCTTTCGTACAGCCCGGTGCGTATATATTGACAAATATGCAGGCAACTGCAAAACAAAACAATATAACGGGAACTGATGAGATCAGATAGTGAAGCATCAAAGATGATTATGAGACGTATGAGGCTGGCAAAACAGCTGAGTACATGAATATATAGATTAGTGAGGAAAAATTATGTGTGGAATAGTAGGTTATACAGGTAAACAGAGTGTTGCAAAGCAGATTCTTGATGCATTGGAACTGCTGGAGTATCGTGGTTATGACAGTGCCGGTATGGCAATTGTTGATGAGACAAACGGCCAAGTGCAGATCCGTAAGCGTGCCGGAAGAGTAGCAGACCTTGAAAAGGTATGGAAGGCTAATCCGGTGAATGGTATTTGCGGTATTGGTCATACACGTTGGGCAACCCATGGCGGTGTCAGCGATGTGAATGCACATCCGCATCGTGCAGGACGTGTCACATTGGTTCACAATGGTATTATTGAGAATTATGAAGAGCTGAAGGATCATTTTGGCCTGGCGGATGAACTGATTTCTGATACAGACAGTGAAGTTGTTGCTGCGGTATTGAACCGTTTTTATACAGGTGATCCGCACGAAGCACTTTTCCAGACAGTGAAATGCCTGAAAGGTACTTTTGCCCTTGTGGTTATTTTTGATGATATCCCGGATGTGATTTTTGCTATCCGTAATGTCAGCCCAATCGTTGCTGCTTATCGTGAAGACGGTACCATGCTGGCATCTGATGTGGCTGCTCTTGGCGGTCAGGCAACAAGCTATATGGTAGTTCCTGAATATCACGTCGTTGAACTGCATACAGATGACATCCGTGTTTATAATATGAAGAATGAACTTTGCGAGGCAGAATTCCTGGATATTGACTGGGATACAACAAGAGCAGGCAAAGGCAACTATCCATTCTATATGGAGAAAGAAATCATGGAACAGCCGGAAGCGATCAAGGCAACACTGGCACCTAGATATGTGGATGGACGCATTTCTCTGGAAGCAGACGGTGTGCCGGATGATGTTCTGAAGAACTGTGAACGTGTCTGCGTGGTAGCATGCGGTACAGCAATGCATGCCGGTCTGGTTGCACAGTCTCTGATACGTTCAATCCTTCGTATGCATATGGATGTGGAATACGCATCTGAGTTTATGTATATGGATCCTGTCATTGATGACAAGACATTGGTTCTGGCAATTTCCCAGTCCGGTGAAACCATTGACACACTGGAAGCGCTGAAGTATGCAAGAAGCCAGGGCGCGAAGAGTATTGCTGTGATCAATGTAAAGGGTTCTTCTATCGCCCGTGAAAGTGATTATGTCATGTACACTTATGCAGGTCCTGAGATTGCTGTTGCAAGTACAAAGGCTTATACAACACAGATGGCAGCTTTATTTGCCTTAATCGGCCGTATGGCTGTTGTGCGAGGTGCATTCAATGAAGAACAGGAAAAAGCTTTTGTTGATGCATTGATGCAGGCTCCGGATGCCATTCAGCAGGTACTGGACAGAAAAGAAGAGATGCATCACATTGCCAGAGGCCTTCTGGAAGCCAAAGATGCTTTCATGCTGGGTCGTGGTCTTGATTATGCCATCCTTCTTGAAGGCGCACTGAAGCTGAAGGAAGTTTCTTATATTCATACAGAAGCTTATGCATCCGGCGAATTAAAGCATGGTACAATTGCACTGATCACAGAGAAGACACCGGTTGTTGCCCTTGTAACGCAGGAACGTGTCCGCGATAAGGAGCTTTCTAACATCAGAGAGGTTCAGTCACGCGGTGCAAGTGTTGTGGTACTGGTTAAGGACGGCATTGATCTGGCAGATGCAGATTATACACATGTGTTCACGCTTCCTGCCATGGATGATGTGGCAATGGCATTCCCTGCCTCAGCAGCACTGCAGCTGCTGGCATATTATGTATCCATGGACAGAGGTCTGGATGTTGATAAGCCAAGAAACCTGGCAAAAGTTGTTACAGTAGAATAAAGTGTTTAGAGCCCGGCATACCGGCCAATGGTTTGTCTTTCGGCTTGAAATCAATTTTGTATGGTGAATCTGTCTTATGTCGAAGTAAATATGTTAAAGTAAATAAAATAAAAGGAAGCGATCAGAATCTGCGGATTTTGGTCGCTTCCTTTTTGGTTGGATGATAAATGTGTGCAAAAATTATTTCAGATAGTTTCGACAGATCGCATCCAGTACGTCAAAATAATTTTCAAATGTTTTCCGGCAGCAAAGCGGGTTACTGATGATGATACCCGGTGTGCGAAGTCCCGTCAGTGAGAAGGCCATGGCCACACGGTGGTCGTCATAGGTTTCAATGGTGGCCGCATGCGGGGTGCCGGGTTCAATATAGATATCATTGCCTTGAATTGCTGCATGGATACCCATACGGGAAAGATTTTCCACGATCGCAGTCATGCGGTCACTTTCCTGAAGACGGATATGGCCGATGCCGCGGATAAAAGTCGGACTGTCGGCAAATGGCGCAATAGCAGCCATGGTCAAAGCCTGGTCGGAAAAGCTGCTCATATCGATATCGATGCCGTGGAGTCTGCCTTGTGCAGGACCGGTCAGACGGATACCTTCCGGTGTATCCTCAGCACTGCAGCCCATTTTCTCGAAGGTGCGAAGCAGTGCCACATCTCCCTGCAGGGAATCAAAGTGAACGTGTCGGACAAGGACATTGCCGCCGGAGAGGACAGCCATGCCGTAGAAATAGGCGGCAGCTGATACATCCGGTTCAATCTGATAATCTTGTGACTGATAAGCGGCATTTCCCGGGATTCGCCATGTCTGATCGTCAGAAACAGCAATTTCGACACCAAACTGACGCATCATGGCGGTGGTCATATGAATATAGGAAAAACCATGATTGCCGCTGATATGAATGGCAAAATCATGATCCATCATCACAGCGGCCATGAGAAGGGCACTTAAGAACTGACTGCTGTCGCCGATATCTACAGTGGCCTCTGAAGCGGTGATACCTTCTGAATAGATGGTAAAGGGAAAATAGCCTTCCTTTTCATGGCAGTCAATGCGGCAGCCCAGATCTGTTAAAGTGTTTAAAAGGGCAGCCATGGGACGCTTCTTCATCTGTTCGGAAGCATCCAGATGCCAGACACCTTTGGCACAGCCCAGCATGGCTGTCAGGAAACGGGCAGCGGTTCCGGCACTTCCAACATTGATAGCGGCTGTTTCTTTCGGGATGCGGCCGCCAAGACCTGTGACGCGAACGGTATGGGCCGGTTCATCAACCACGACATCAAAACCAAGATCCTTTAAACACTGCAGGAAGTGCCTGGAATCGTCACTGAACAGGGCGCCTTTCAGCAGCGTTTCACCATTGGCAAGGGCAGCCAGCATCAGAGCGCGGTTGGTAATGCTTTTGGAACCCGGCGCATCGATGGTCAGCTCAAAAGGATGTGTCGGATGGCTAAAAATCGGTTGTACTTCATATATATTCATGGGAATCCTCCTGGATCATTTTAATAGGATAGTTCAGAACGGTGATGACCGGCGCTGAACAGTAACATTGTACCACAGAATTTTGGGAAGGGGTATGTATTTGTATTGCAATTTTATACAAAATATGGGTATAATGATAATGTATGTTCTGCGGCCGGAATGAATTGGTGAACAGGACAGGGAGAATGAGGCACAGCAGATCAATGCGAACATTCGCCCATAGAATCCGTAAGTATGAAAAGAGGATAAGAAATGGATCATAATTTATACCATGAAATAGAAGATAAGGCACAGATTCTAGTAGATTCTCTGCCATATATCAGAGATTTTAACCAGAAGATTATTATTATCAGTTTCGGATGCAGCAATATCCTGACCGATGAGGAAGAACAGGAAGTTATGCGTGACATTGCGTTGATGAAATCCATCGGTATGCGTCCGATTGTTGTTCACGATACCAAGATGGGACATGACAAATTCCGTGAGAACAAACGTATTGCCAAGATGATTGAATTCTGCGGGGTAAAGGCAGTGGGTATCTGCGGTATCGATCTGCAGACTATTCATATGACACTGGACAATGATTATATTCCGGTTATTACACCGAATGATATTGACAATGAGGACACACCGATTCTGCCGGAAGAGGCTGCGAAGGAAATTGCCGTGTCAACCGGTGCAGAGAAGGTGCTTTTCCTGGGCAAAGAAGACGGCATCAGAGATGATGAAGGCCATATTATTTCACAGATGACCTGTGATGAGGTGGTCAAGATGTATGTAGCAGGAAAGTTTGAGGGCAGACTGCTTCAGAAAGTGACCTATGCCCTTCAGATGATTGAGCAGGGGGTGCCGAGGGTGCATATTCTGGGATCAAAGATGGCCCATGCGCTGTTGGTGGAGATTTTCAGTATTATCGGCGTGGGTACAGTGATTATGCCTGACAAAGAACATTATTATCCACATGAATTGAAGAAGAGAGCGGCTGCTGCAAAGTAATATCGGACGGACTTTGCCGGGATTATACATAGGACACAAAGCGTATTGATAAGCAATAAGAGAAGCTGATGCACAGAGAATAAGGCATCAGCTTTTCTGTGCTCTGAATTTATGAAAACAGATATTTTTCAAGGAAAAATCATAAGAAAAAACAGTCGGAAAATGTCAGTAAAATGTATGCGACAAATGGTGAAAATCGTATGTTGACATTACGTTTCATTAAAATGATAATATAGTGTGCAGGAGGCGGAAAAGGCCGCTGACGCAAAGAAAAAGTGAAATGAATTTTAGATGTGCATACACAGAAAGGATATAGAGATGAAGGAAAGAAACAGTACGGCAGCCATCAGTGTGAAGGCACCTGTGATCGGACTGCCAAGGGCGATGCTGTATGATCGTTATGAAGTGTTGTGGAAGTCATTTTTTTCAGCGTTGGGTATGAAGGGTATTGTCAGCAAGCCTACCAATAAAGCGATGATTGAAGCGGGCTCAGCACTGGCAATTGATGAAGCCTGTCTTTCCACCAAGATTTATCTGGGCCATATTCAGTCGCTGATCGGAAAGTGTGATTATATTCTTGTTCCGAGAATCAGCAATTTCGGTCTGCACCGGAATATGTGTACGAAGTTTGAATCACTATATGACGTTGTCTGTAATGTGTTCCGTAATACGGATCAGAAGTTTGTTGCCTACAATGTAGATGCCCTTCAGAAGATTGATGAAGAGAAGGCTTTTGTGGATCTCGGAACAGCTCTCGGCTATGATAGGAAGACGGCACAGAAGGCTTATAAGAGGGCGAAGAGGAACGAAAGTGAAGACTGGAAGAAGAAGGTTCGCGAAGAGGAAGCTTTGTATAAGTCACAGGGTATTAAGGTATTGATCGTTGCCCACAGCTATGTGTTAGGCGATGCTTACATCGGACAGCCTGTTATTGATTACCTGAAGGGTATGGAAGTGACGCCGATCCGCGCAGATGTTGTAGATCGTAAGGAAGCACTGAAGCAGAGTGCGAAGGTATCAAAGACGCTGAAGTGGGAGCTGAGCCGTGAACTGGTGGGCAGTATCCAGATGCATCGTGACAAGGTGGATGGTCTGATTCTCCTCAGCGCATTTCCGTGCGGACCGGATTCTATGGTGAATGAGATGATCATTCGTAAGTTCACCGGACTTCCGATTCTGAATATTGTTTTGGACAATCAGGATGGTACCGCCGGACTGGAGACGAGACTTGAGAGCTTCACGGATATCCTGAAGCTGAAGAAGGGGGTACTGTAATGGACATAGGAAAAAAGAAGGTGTCATTTCCAATGGTAGCTAATTACAACAGTGTGATTCGCTACTTTGTGGAATGCGGTCTGGACGCGCAGTTTATCATGCCGCCGAAGATGACAAGGCGGACACTGGAGATTGGTTCGAGATACAGCCCGGATTATGTCTGTGCACCTTTTAAAAGCACATTAGGAAGTATGATCGATGCACTGGAAGCAGGTGCAGATACCCTGGTTATGACCATGGGATTATGCCGCCTGGGTTATTACGGCGAACTTCAGGAACAGATTATCCGTGATCTCGGCTATAATTTTGAGATGATCAATCTGGCAGAATATACAACGGGCAAGAACAGAGATTATCTGAAGGCGCTGCGCCGGATCAATCCGAAGATGAGTCTGGCAAAGTTTACACTGGCCGCTGCAGAGGGTCTGAAGATGGTGGAATATATCGATGAGATTGAGGCAGAATACTACAGAAATTGCGGTTTTGAACTCAACAAAGGTGACTATAAGAAAGCGTTGGACAGATTTTATCTGGCGATGAATATGGCGAAGTCCAAGAAGGATGTGGAGGAAGGCTATCGCGAAGCAAAACGTGAATTTAACCGTATTCCGATGGACAAGCCGGAGCAGCCTTTAAGAGTGGGTATCGTCGGAGAATATTTTACCATCATGGATCCTTTCTCCAATCTGGATCTTGAACAGAAGCTGGCGGATATGGGTGTGGAAGTGCATCGCTGGATGAATATTACCAATCGAAATCTGCACTATAAGGGACAGAAGAATCTTGGCGTTCAGATTGCCGAATATTGTCAGTATGAGATGGGACCGACATCCACAGCCAATATCTGGTGTGCGAAGAATTATGCGGTCAATGGCTTTGATGGTATCATTCATGTGAAATCTGCAGGCTGTACACCGGAGATTGACGTTATGCCGATTCTTCAGAATATCAGTGCGGATTATAAGATACCGGTATTATACCTGACTTATGATTCACAGACAAGTGATACGGGACTTGAGACCCGTGTGGAAGCATTTTACGACATGATAAGTATGAGAAAGAAGGTTGTCTAAATGGAAGAGGCATATCTTGGTGTTGATATAGGTTCGATTTCGACCAAAGGTGTTATTATAGATAAAAATTACAAGATTCTGGCCAGTGAATATATCTGGACAGAAGGCGATCCGATGGGCGCAGCGAGAAAACTGATCGAGCTTCTGGAGAAGCAGTTTGACAAAGAGAAATATCAGATCGTGGCAACAGGTACGACAGGCAGTGCCAGAAAGCTGGTAGGTGCCATGCTGGGCGCAACCATGGTGAAGAATGAGATCACGGCCCATGCAGTGGGAACAACTACACTTTATCCGGATGTACGGACGATTCTTGAGATCGGCGGACAGGATTCCAAGATTATCCTTGTGGAAAACGGCGTTGCTGTGGATTATGCGATGAATACGTTGTGTGCAGCCGGAACAGGTTCTTTCCTTTCAAGCCAGGCAAAGCGTCTGGGCGTGGAAGTCGAAGATTTCGGCAAGATCGCTCTGACATCCAAACACCCTACGCAGTTGGCGGCAAGATGTACGGTTTTTGCGGAATCAGATCTGGTGCATAAGATCCAGATGGGCCATACCAAAGAGGACATTATTGCCGGTCTCTGCCGTTCTGTTGTCAACAACTATCTGAACAATGTGGGCAAAGGCAAGAAGATTGTTTCACCAGTTGTATTCCAGGGCGGTGTGAGCAAGAATATCGGTGTTGTGGAGGCTTTTAAGAAGGCATTAGGCTGTGATATCATCGTGGATGAGAACGGACATCTCATGGGTGCCCTCGGTATTGCGATTTTGGCCGGAAAGGGCAATAAGAAGAAAGTCTTTGATTTCTCCGTTGAAGATATGGTATTTAAGACAAGAGAGATCAACTGCGGACGCTGCCCGAACAATTGTGAGATCATCTGTGTATACAGAGATGACATGCTGATCGATTCATGGGGCAACCGATGCGATAAAGGTGCGCTTAAAGCCGGTACCCGTACTGGCGTCAAATAGATGATCGGGGTTTAGGACATATAAGACTTGCAGGCACATTTTAGCATAACAAAAGGCATTTCTCTTCAATGGGAAATGCCTTTTGTATGTTTCGAACAGTCGGAAGTATTTTGCTGTCCGTTAATGATATTCTTTCTGCAGAGAGAAACCACGGCCGCGTACTTCCCGGACTTCATTGATGGTAATGAAGGCGTTGGGGTCGATGGCGCGGATCAGCTCCTGAAGCTTAAAAAGTTCACGTGGTGAGACAACCGTCAGTATAGCATAAGTTGACTGACTGGTATAACCGCCCTTAATGGCAAGAAGGGTTGTTCCGCGATCCAAATCTGTCTGGATTCGCCTGTTGATCTGATGATACTCGGGACTGATGATTTTCAGCTGAATCTGACGTTTGCCGTTGATGAGCAGCCGATCCAGGATAACGGTATAAAGAACAACCAGCAGAATGCCGTAGAGTACCTGCTCTCTGTCTGAAATGAAAATCTGCAGGATCAGTATGCCGAAATCAAATAAATACAGGCTGACGGAAACCGGGAAACCGAGTTTCTTCTCGATGACAAGGGGCGGAATATCCATGCCGCCTGTGGAGGCACCGGCCTGAATAACGAGTCCGAGCCCGATACCTATACCGACACCGGCGAAAAGAGTGGCAAGCATCCTGTCGTCTGTCAGGGGACCTACACGGTTGGCCAGCAGCTGCAGAATACTTAAGAAAAACGGATACTCAAATGTACTGAGGATCGTTGTCAGAGCAAATGCTTTGCCGAGGACCCAGGCGCCGAGAAGGAACATGGCAATATTGAAGACATAGGCAAAGGCTGTGATCGGTATATGGAACATATATTGACCGAAAAGAGCCAGTCCTGTTGTGCCGCCGGTGATCAGATTATTCGGAAGAATAAAAAAGGTAACAGCGACAGTATAAATCAGATTGCCAAGGGAAATAATCAAAAAATTATGAAGGGTTTTTTGGATGTTCTTTTGCATGCTGTGTTACTCCTTTGCTGTGATAAAACAAAAAAGGAAGATGAATAAAATCCATCTTCCTTCAATAAATATAGCGATAAAAAATATTCCGTTGTCTGAATGCGTGGTATAATAGACACATGGAAAAACCTTCTTTTAAACAAGTAATAGTCATTAATGGATTTAGTTTACACCAAAATAGCACAAATGTAAATATTATTTTTGAGGGAGACGGATAATGAACAAGAAAACAGAAAAGAAAAGAATCTCAAGCTGCGATATATGTATGAATTATACCTATGATGAAGATTATGAGTGCTATACCTGTGAAGTGGATCTGGATGAGGATGAGATGGCCCATTTTATGCAGGATACCTACTATAACTGCCCGTATTTTCAGATGGGGGATGAGTACAAGATTGTGCGCAAGCAGATGTAGCGGCACAGGGAATGAAGATTGCTTTAAAGAAAAGACTGTCCATATGATGATGCAGATGATTCATCATATCGGCAGTCTTTTGACATATACATCAGAATTATGCAGTGTGCATAAACAATATACTTAGAGATTGACGTAAAGAACGTCGTGGTTCGTATATGGCAGAAACTTGTTCAGAACGTCGTTGGTGGCCAATGTGAGGCTGGAAGTGTTGATGCATGGGTGGCATCCGATCAATGGCTGATCGACAACTTCCTGATCCATGACAAGCTGAACATGGTGCTCGTGATCATTCATCAGTCCGAGAATACTTGCAGAGCCCGGGGTCAGATCAAGATAGGCTTCCATATATTCCGGCGGAGCAAAGGATAATCTGGATGAATTGATCTGTTTGCAGAAATCCCGTGTGACGAATTTCTTGTGTCCCGGCATCATCAGAAGGTAGAATTTCGTCTTCTGTGAATTACAGAGGAACAGGTTCTTACAAATCTCGACACCCAGAAACTTGTCAACATCCTGGCATTCATCAATGGTGTTCATAGCGTCGTGGTCAATGCGGACAAAAGGTATGCTCAATTCTTCAAGAAGATCGTAAACGCGATTTTCTTTCTCGAGACGTTCATCCGTAGGACGTGTGGTATAAATTGTAGGATCTATATGTTTTCTGTCAGTCATTTAAATCGCCTCTTTCTTCCTATTAAAATGTATTAATCTATATCATGGATACTACTATACAGCGTTTTTTTCAAAAATCAAGAGGCATATTGGCAAAGGATCAGATAAGAAAAGAGATTCGGAAAAAGGATGACCAATAAAAACGACATTTTGAAAAGAAATGTGTATAAAAGAAACAAACTGGTTCTACCAGTAAATGGCAAAGTATTGAGCAAAAAATACTGTGCAGGGAAAATAAAAAGGTGTATAATAGGCATTACGGAAATTTTTCGGTACAACGGAGGTAAAAATGAGCAGACGATATGATACGGTTATTTTTGACCTGGATGGAACACTGTTAAATACACTGGAGGATCTGGCAGATGGTGTCAATGCAGCGCTGAAGCATTTTGGAAGACCGGAGCGGACATTGGATGAGGTCCGTCAGTTTGTCGGCAACGGCGTGCTGAATCTGATGGACCGGGCAGTGCCGGAAGGAAAGGAAGCAAAGGATTTTCAGGCAATCTATGAGTGGTTTAAAGCCTACTATGCCGCACATTCAGAGGTGAAAACACGTGCCTATGACGGAATACCTGAACTTTTGAAGCAGCTGCAGGCAGAACACTTCAAGATGGCCATTGTGTCCAACAAGTTTCATGACGCCGTATGTCAGCTCAGCAGATGTTATTTCGGAGAGCTGCTTCCGGTATCTATTGGTGAGAATGAGGCTGCCGGGATCAGGAAGAAACCTGCGCCGGACACAGTTTTTACAGCCTTGGAGCGTCTGGGGTCCACCGTTGAACATGCTGTGTACATCGGAGATTCTGAGGTGGATGCTGCGACAGCCCGCAATGCAGGAATGGACTGTATACTGGTGAGCTGGGGATTCAGAGAGCGTGAATTACTGGCATCATACGATCCTGTAGCGATTGCAGATCAGCCGTCGGATATATGGGAGATACTGAATCGGTAAGTGGAACAGGAGCAACTGTATACAGTATGAAGTATGAAATTATAAAACACTGTCAATAGCATTGACATTCTATTGAAATCACAATATAATACTAAATGTTGTATCGTGTGAGATTGATAAGCACCATATATACGAACATAAAACAAATTCAAAATAAAGTCTTAGGACCGGAAAACAGCGCAGAACATGTGCGATTGAAGGCTTATAGCTTATAGCAAATAGACTATAGAGGGAGCGTAAACGGATGATAGAGAAGATACAAAAAAGAAATGGCCAGATGGTGGCGTTTGATTCAGTGAAGATTCTGAATGCTATCAGCAGAGCCAATATGGCAGTTGAAGATGAGGTGATGGAACCGGCTGATCTGTCTTACCTGACACAGAAAGTGTGCAGTCAGCTGAACCCGGATGAAGTTGTCACAGTTGAGCATGTACAGGATGTTGTGGAGGAGACGTTGATCCGTTTTGATTATGCGAAGACTGCCAAGGCATACATTCTCTATCGTGCTGAGCACACGAAGATCCGTCAGACGGAATCCGATCTGATGGATATTTATTCCAAGCTGACCTATTCCAGTGCCATGGATGAAGATATCAAGCGAGAAAACGCGAATATTGATGGTGATACGGCCATGGGTACAATGTTGAAATACGGTTCAGAAGGTGCGAAGTATTTCGTTGATAATTATGTTTTGCCGAAGGATATCGCAGCAGCCCATATCAACGGTGATATCCATATCCATGACAAGGATTTCTATATGCTGACAGAGACTTGCTGTCAGATTGACCTGATCAAGCTGTTTAAGAATGGCTTTTCAACCGGCCATGGGCATCTGAGAGAGCCTCAGTCCATTATCAGCTATGCAGCACTGGCATGTATCACGATCCAGGCCAATCAGAACGAGATGCATGGCGGACAGAGCATTCCGAACTTTGATTATGCGATGGCAGACGGCGTGAAGAAGACGTATGCCAAGGAATATTATACATGGCTGGCAGCCAGCATGCGGCTGGAGGCAGGTATTGATGATGGACAGGCAGCTGCTATCATTGCCCGTGCGAAATCCGAGATTACAGAGGAACTGCGCATTGCCAATATGGATGCCTACGGCAAAGCTTTGCTGGCACTGAAACCTGAGGAAATTTCAGAGGAAGATTTGAAGAAGGCACATGATTTTGCTGTTGCTGAAGCGTTGAAGACGACAGAGAAGCAAACCCATCAGGCAATGGAGGCCCTGATCCATAATCTGAATACTATGAATTCCCGTGCCGGTGCCCAGGTGCCGTTCAGCTCTGTTAATTACGGCACAGATACATCCGAGGAAGCCAGAATGGTGATCAGGAATCTGTTGACAGCTACAGAGGATGGCCTTGGCGGCGGAGAGACCCCAATCTTCCCGGTTCAGATTTTTAAGGTTAAGGAAGGTGTGAATTTCAATCCGGGTGATCCGAACTATGACCTGTTCCAGTTGGCTTTAAAGACTTCTGCGCAGCGTCTGTTCCCAAACTTCAGTTTTATTGATGCGCCGTTTAATCTTCAGTATTATCGTCCGGGTGATTATAATACAGAAGTTGCTTACATGGGTTGCCGTACAAGGGTTATGGGCAATGTCTACGATCCGACCAAGGAAGTAACCTGCGGCAGAGGCAATTTAAGCTTCACATCCATTAACCTGCCACGTCTGGGTATCGAAGCCCATGGCGACATTGACAAGTTTTTCAAGTCATTGGATGATATGATAGATCTTGTTATCCGTCAGCTGATGCACCGTTTCAAGATTCAGTGCTCCAAGGTTGTCAGAAACTATCCGTTCCTGATGGGACAGGGTATCTGGATTGATTCAGAACATCTGGATATGGATGACAGTGTAGCAGAGGTTCTGAAGCATGGTACATTGAGCGTCGGATTCATTGGTCTGGCAGAGACATTGAAGGCACTGACAGGCAAGCATCATGGTGAATCAGAAGCATCCCAGAAGCTGGGACTTGAGATCATCGGTCATATGCGCAATCGTATGGATGAAGAATCCCGGAAGACAGGCCTGAACTTTACATTGCTGGCAACACCGGCAGAAGGTTTAAGCGGTCGTTTTGTCCGGATTGATCAGAAGAAATACGGCAAGATTCCGGGCGTAACAGACAGAGAGTACTATACTAACTCATTCCATGTGCCTGTTTATTATCCGATTAAGGCTTATAAGAAAATTCAGCTGGAGGCACCTTATCATGCACTGACCAATGCGGGACATATCAGCTATGTCGAGCTGGACGGTGATACATGTAAGAACCTGAAGGCCTTTGAATCTGTGATCCGATACATGAAGGAGCAGGGTATCGGTTATGGTTCCGTGAACCATCCGGTAGACCGTGATCCGGTGTGTGGATACACAGGCGTTATAGATGATATCTGTCCGCGATGCGGACGTAAAGAAGGAGAACCGGTCAGCCTGGCTTTCCTTAAGGAACTCAGAAAGAAATATCCGAATGTACCGGTGTACACGGATGAAGAAATCATGGCAGGAGGGATTGAACATGACTGGAGAAGAACTCAGGAATGCGGATGCAGCAGCAAATAGTGCAGTAGTAGGTGAAGGCGTGAAATTCGAAAGAATCCGTCGAATCACAGGTTACCTTGTAGGTACAACAGACCGATTCAACGACGCAAAACGTGCAGAAGAACACGATCGCGTAAAACATGGCCTGAACTAAGGAACATATAAACTATTAGTTAAGTGATAGTGCTAGACATATACTTGGCTAAAATATAACCTACACACAAGAAAAATCGGCTGCCCGGTGGCGGCCGATTTTTCTGATATCAGAGATTGTATAGAAAGACAGATAATTTTGAGACATAAAAAACTGTAGCGAGAACTATGGAGGTTTCAAAATTATCGTCAACATAGAAACAGGAGAAGAAAAATGGACAACTGGGAAGCCGAAACACTCAATATCAGCGGAATTGTAGATGATTCTATTGTGGATGGGCCGGGCCTGCGGTATACTATATTTGTGCAGGGATGTCCGCATGGATGTCCGAAATGCCACAATCCGCAGACGCACAGTTTTGAAGAGAACAAACGTGTAACCCTTGGTCAACTCATGTCAGAGATCAAGGAGAATCCACTGTTGTACGGGGTAACTTTTTCAGGCGGAGAGCCTTTCTGCCAGCCGGGGCCGCTGGCGATTCTTGGTCAGCAGATAAAGAAGGCAGGCATGCATCTAATGTGTTACAGTGGTTATACGTATGAGCAGCTTTTGAAAAGAGCAGAGACAGAGCCGGATGTGACCGCATTACTCAATGTAGTGGATGTTCTGGTGGATGGCCCATTTCTGATTGTTGAACGTGATTTGGAACTTTTATACAGGGGCAGCAGGAATCAGCGTCTGATCGATCTGAAAGCGATGCGTGAAAAAGGAGACAGATCGCATGTGATTTTGTGGCAGGAAATGTAGTGCACGGCTAAAATAAATCATAAGAAAATCAGCTGATCATACAGAAAAATAAATAATATGGTAACTGTTCAGAGCCAAGCAAAATTTCAAAAACAGGTATAAAATGCTTGCATTTTTAAGACTGTTTTTGAAATTTTATTTGGCGGATACGCCACACCGACGAAATGCGTAGCATTTTGGAGGTTAGCTCTGAACAGTTACATAATATGGTAATTTACAAGGGGGCATAGGCATGCATCATATTTATACCGGGGATGGTAAAGGCAAGACAACAGCAGCGGTAGGGCTGGCGGTACGGTGTGCAGGAAGCGGCAGAAGAGTGCTTTTTACACAATTTCTTAAACCGGCGAAATCCGGTGAAATAGAAGCCATGGAAGATATGGAGAATATGCAGATCTGGCTTTGTCCGGCAGAGTTTGGTTTCACCTGGCAGATGACGGATGAAGAGAAGGAAGAAGCAAAAGATATTTATGAACGTTATATATGGGATATTACCCGAATGGTTTTACAGGGAAATTTCTCTATGCTTGTGATGGACGAAGTGATTGGTGCATGCAATGCAGGACTTGTGAATGAGGATGAATTGAGGGAGATGCTGGAACAGTTTCCGGATGATATGGAGGTTGTTCTGACGGGACGCAATCCATCAGAACAGTTGTGTGAGTGGGCGGATTATCTGACTGAAATGAAGAAAATCAAGCATCCTTTTGATCAGGGAGTCAAAGCGCGCAAAGGTATTGAATATTAATAGCAGAGGTATTCGGTTTGAGTAGAAGGATGGTAGAGAGATGTTTGAGACATTAAAGGGCAGAATACCGAAGTCCATTGATGAAGATGAATATCGTAAGTTTGCAGTGATGGTGGCTCTGCTAGAACAGGAAGACGGACTGCATGTTGTCTTTGAAAAACGTGCAGGCGGTTTGAAACGACAGCCGGGAGAGATCTGTCTGCCGGGCGGGGCGAGGGATGGCAATGAATCATCAGAAGATAATGCCATCCGTGAGACGATGGAAGAATTGGAGATATCCAGAGAACAGATTCATATGATCACGCAGATGGATACACTGTATACAGCCTATGACAATAAAGTTTCTGTCTATTTGTGTGAACTGAGAGATTATGATATGACTTATAATGCAGATGAGGTAGCAGAGATTTTTACAGTTCCGTTAAAGTTTTTTATGGAAACAGAACCAGCAGCGTATGTGAATACTGTTAGATTGCTGCCTCCGGATAACTTTCCGTATGAGCAGATACCGGGAGGCCGGAATTATCACTGGCGGGATGGACATAAGAAAGTCTATTTTTATTATTATAAAGACTGGATTATCTGGGGGCTGACGGCTTATGTATTGCGCGGTGTTATGCGGACGCTGAAAGCGGAGTTGCCGGGGATAGAGTGTGGAAATCTGGTAGTATAAAAACTGACTAATAGGTATAATGAAAAGATGAAAAGAGGCATGATATGAAAAATTTTACAGGAAAGGTGACGAATGTTGACAATAACGGCAATCCGATCAAGAAGAAATCAACTGGTAAGAATGGCAAGAAATCTGGTTTTAAGAAGCCGGCGGCAGTGAAGAAATCATCAGGTAAAAAGCCGTTGAAGGATATTACGGCTGTGATGACGAAGAAGCCGGTGCGCAAAATTGTGGAGTACTATTATTTCTTTGATGAGGAGATGGATGCCAGAAAACTGCAGTCAGCGGTAGGCGAAAAATGGTTTGAAAAGGCAGATATCTGGCCTGAACTGAATCTGATGGAAGTGGAGATGAATTTTGATTCTCTGATTTTCCAGAATGCAGAGGAGTGTTTTATAGATCCGGCAGACCAGCAGTGGTTTGAGGAGCGGGGTATTAAGACAAAGTATCAGATCAGTTATGATACCGGTGATATTGAGGCGGTTCGTGAAGTGCTTCACAACATTATGGCTGCCCTCGGCGGAAGAATCTGCAGCGATACAGACGATTTTGAACCGAGCTGCACGGCGGATACACTGGACAAACTCATATGAATTCACAGCAGATAGCGTATTTTCTTGAGGTTGTCAGACAGGGAAGCTTTACAAAGGCTGCCCAGGTGCTATATACGTCACAGCCGTCTTTAAGCCGTCAGATCGCGCGGCTGGAAGATGAGTTTGGGGCGGAACTTTTTTGTCGTTCAAGAACAGGAGCTGTTTTATCACCGATTGGGAAGAAATATTATGATTTATTTGTCGAGATGGAGAAACGTCTGGCGGAGCTTTCCATGGAGGCGAAGAGAGAGTCTCTGCAGCTTGAAAAGAGCGTTCATATCGGAGTGCCGGAAGGGTGGGATGTTCTCCCATTGATCGAGAAAATGAAAGCGTTGTTGTCAGCACGCGGTGAAGAGCTGAAAATGACTTTTTCGGCCTATAGTTATCGTTTGCTGCTGTCCCAGCTTCGCAATCATCAGATTGACGGATGTATCTGCCCGAAGGGCCTGATTGTGCCGCTGGAACATATGGCCTTTCTTGATCTGCCGCCCCTTCAGAATGTGCTGCTGTATTCCAGAAAGCATTGCCCGCCGGAAAACGGACAGGAATATACGGTGAAAGATTTCAGAAAGGAGAAACTGCTGCTTCTTGAGCAGGAGGATACTTCTATTCCGAAGGCGTATCAGCTGGGCTTTCTGCAGGATAAAGGCATTATCCCTGAGACAAAAGAATACCACAATATTGATTCAATCCTGTTGGATGTGAGTCTGGATAAAGGCTTTGCCATCTCAGATATCTGGTCAAGGGGCGCATTTGACAGGAATCTGTCCTGTTTGAAATTGGATCAGAAAATGCCCATCTGTGTGGCATGGCCGGAGAATCATTCCTTTGATGAGATGCGATTGTTTGCCAATTTGTTTAAAGAGAGCATGGAGTCTCTGCAGTAATGCAGGGACTTTTTTGGCCTGCGAAGCAGACTTGAATTCTGTTTCGAATTTATAGGCAAATCTGGCATACGTATTTAATTGTGGAAATTTTAGCATGCATTTTTCGTTATATACGACATGAATGAATGGGTATTTTACAGTGGCCTGACCGGATGGTAAACTTCCTATTAGAAAAACAAGTTTATGAAAAATGGAGGATTTTTAATATGGGTTTAGTAGAAGGTAAAGTCATTATTGTAACAGGTGCCAGCTCAGGTATTGGTGAGAAAACAGCAGAAGTATTAGCAGCAGAAGGTGCGAAGGTTGTTCTTGCTGCCCGCAGAAAAGAAAAGCTGGAAGATGTGGCAAATCGTATTATCGCAGCAGGCGGTGAAGCTTATACAGTCAGTGGTGATGTCAGTGTCAGAGAAGATTGCGACAGAATTGCAGAGGAAACAGTAAAGAAATACGGTCGCATCGATGTGCTTGTCAACAATGCAGGTATCGGCGATAAACAGATGGCGATCACACGATGCAGCGATGAATGGTGGAGACAGATTATTGCTGTCAATCAGGATTCTGTTTTCTATATGTCAAGAGCAGCCCTTGTTTACATGGAAAAACAGGGAGAAGGTTCTATCGTTAACATTTCTTCCATCGGCGGTGTATTTGCCAATGCAGGTATTGCTTACAGTGCAGCGAAGGCAGCAGTTGTGGCTATGACAAAGAATGTTGCTATCCAGTTTGCAGGCAAAGGTATCAGATGTAATGCTGTATGTCCAGGCCCTACAATCACACCACTGCTTTCATCAGATGAAATTGCAACATTTGATCAGGAATTCATGAAGACATGCAATGAGCATATCTGTAGAAGTGTACCAAAGGCAGAGGCAGTGGACCAGGCAAATGCGATCCTTTATTTCGCAAGTGATCTGTCAAAAGCTGTGACAGGTCAGGCCCTGGTAGTCGATTACGGCTGTAATCTGTAAAAAAAGTAAAAACGCGGCATATATGAAACATCGGTCGAGTCTGTTTTATATATGCCGCGTTTTTCTTGTTTTTATGAGTGTATTACTACTAACGTCAGTTGCCCGGAATTAAGTCCTATAATCGGGAAATTACTTTTACATTTTACAAACTTTTTCATAAGAATAACAAATCTCAATTCATAAAAGACTTGTTATGCAGTTTTTAGCGTTCCCAGCGCCCTGAAGCACCGCATGGCAGTACCAGCCCATTGCCGGATACTGGAAGTCCAACTTCATCGGCGATGACATGGCCGCCGTGGTTGGCCTTGACAGCGGTTGAGAGCATGTAAGTCAGAGCAGCAGGCTGAAGTCCGGTTGTGTAGGAATTCACAAGGAAGAACAGCGGATTGTCGCTGAGCAGTTTCTCGCATAACTGGATGAATGGGTAAATAGATGTTTCAATCTTCCAGATTTCGCCCTTAGGGCCACGGCCGTAGGATGGTGGGTCCATGATGATGGCATCATAGTGATTGCCGCGTCGGATCTCGCGTTCGACAAACTTCTGGCAGTCATCAACAATCCAGCGGACGCTTGTCTCAGGCAGTCCGGAGAGTTTGGCATTTTCCTTGGCCCAGCCCACCATGCCTTTGGAAGCGTCTACATGGGTTACGTGGGCGCCGGCTTTGGCAGCCGCACATGTAGCACCGCCTGTGTAGGCAAAAAGGTTCAGAATCTTCACAGGGCGGTTGGCCTTCTTAATGATAGAAGAGAACCAGTCCCAGTTGGCAGCCTGTTCCGGGAACAGACCGGTGTGTTTGAAGCTGAATGGCTTTAAATTAAAAGAAAGGCCGAGATGGTGGTACTGGATCGTCCACTGCTCCGGCAGGTCAAAAAACTCCCATTCGCCGCCACCTTTGTTGCTGCGGTGGTAATGACCGTTCATCTTCTTCCAGCGTTTATCCGTTTTTGGTGTATTCCAGATGACCTGCGGGTCCGGGCGTACAAGAATGTACTGTCCCCAGCGTTCAAGCTTTTCACCGCCGCAGGTATCGATGACTTCATAATCTTTCCAATTATCAGCAGTCCACATAATATCCTCCATAATATATAAAATCAATAGGTCCGTGGTTACAGACGCTATATCCGATAAAAGCAGGGTGCTATACGTGCGTATATGCAATCCTTGCTTATTATAGTATAAATAATGCAGCGTATTTTTACAATATATAAATACAATTGAATTGAATATCAATCAGATGAAGTTTTTGATAGGGATGCAAGGATGTGGACGATAGGCGCTTTCGGGAGGCAGTTGAATGCGGATAGATAGTATTATATATAGAAGAAACAGAAAAAGTGTGTGATTCGGAATGCATTTGCCGGTACGGATCGTGCGCTTTTGTCTTCACAAACAGAACTTTTTGTGTATCCGAACAAGTACATAAAAAGTTTACTTTTTTTGAAAAAAACACTTGCATTCCTGTATTTTATGGTATATACTAAAAAAGCTTGTGACATTGATAGCTATGAAGCGTGAGGTTGCTGCGAGGGTTGCGCAGGTGTTCCGTGGAGCGAATGTCAAGTTTGAAAACTGGCGACAAGTCACTGTACAAAGTTAACAAGGTCTGTCTATAGAAGAATGTAAGACAGAATAGGTGTGTGTTGACATCAGGAAACACACGGGAAAGTGTACAGTCACCGCTTGTCGTACTTAATGAATAGTGCGAAAAGGAGGCGGCTTTTTTTATGGCAAGTCAAGTAATGAGAATTACACTCAAAGCGTATGATCACAAATTAATCGATCAGAGCGCTGGTAAAATTATCGAAACTGTAAAGAAAACAGGATCTAAGGTGAGCGGTCCAGTTCCTCTTCCAACAAAGAAGGAAGTTGTTACAATCTTAAGAGCTGTTCACAAATACAAAGATTCCAGAGAACAGTTCGAACAGAGAACTCATAAGAGACTGATCGATATCATTGCACCGACACAGAAGACTGTAGATGCTCTGTCAAGACTGGAAATGCCAGCTGGTGTATACATCGATATCAAAATGAAGAACAAATAAGTTCTAATAAATTAAAACACAGTAGTTCCTAATATTTAGGATGAACACCCATAAGGGCGTTCCGCTGTAAATCACAGGAGGTAAAATAAAATGAAGAAAGCTATCTTAGCTACCAAAGTCGGAATGACTCAAATCTTCAACGAAGATGGAGTACTTACTCCGGTAACTGTTCTTCAGGCTGGACCATGTGTTGTAACACAGATCAAAACCGTTGAAAATGACGGATACAGCGCAGTTCAGGTTGGATTCGTTGACAAGAAAGACAAAATTGTTAACGTTGACAAGAACGGAAAGAAAGAAATCGTGCACAGACACGGTGTTACAAAGGCTGAAAAAGGACACTTTGATAAAGCCGGAGTAACAGGAAAGAGATTTGTAAGAGAATTCAAATTCGAGAACGCTGATGAATATCAGTTAGCTCAGGAAATTAAAGCAGATATCTTTGAAGCTGGCGACAAAGTAGACGCAACAGCAATTTCCAAAGGTAAAGGATTCCAGGGTGCTATCAAGAGACACAACCAGCACAGAGGACCTATGGCTCACGGTTCTAAGTTCCATCGTCATGCTGGTTCCAACGGTGCTGCATCTGACCCGAGTAAAGTATTTAAGGGCAAAAAGATGCCAGGACACATGGGAGCAAAGAAGATTACAATTCAGAACCTTGAAATCGTAAGAGTAGACGTTGAAAACAACCTTCTTCTGGTTAAGGGCGCAGTTCCGGGACCAAAGAAATCTCTTGTAACGATTAAAGAATCTGTAAAATCTATCTAAGATTGGCACTAGGAAAGGAGGAACATACAGATGGCAAACGTATCTGTTTACAATATCGAAGGTAAAGAAGTTGGAACAATCGACTTAAATGATGCTGTATTCGGTGTAGAAGTAAACGAACACCTTGTACACATGGCAGTTGTAAGCCAGCTTGCAAATAAACGTCAGGGAACACAGAAAGCGAAAACTCGTTCAGAAGTTTCCGGCGGCGGAAGAAAACCATGGAGACAGAAAGGTACCGGTCATGCAAGACAGGGATCTACAAGAGCTCCGCAGTGGACAGGCGGTGGAGTAGTATTCGCTCCGACACCGAGAGATTACTCTTTCAAACTTAACAAGAAAGAAAGAAGAGCAGCTCTCAAATCCGCTCTGACATCAAGAGTAGAAGAAAAGAAATTCATCGTTGTTGATGAAATTAACTTTGATGAAATCAAGACAAAGAAATTCCAGGATGTTCTTAATAACCTGTCAGTATCCAAAGCTCTCGTAGTTCTGGAAGACGGAAACAAGAACGCAGAACTTTCAGCTAGAAACATTGCTGATGTTAAAACTGCTAAGACAAACACAATCAATGTGTATGACATCCTGAAATACAATACAGTAATCGCAACTAAGGCTGCTGTACAGGCAATCGAGGAGGTGTACGCATAATGGCAAACATTCAGTATTATGATGTAATCCTTAAACCGGTAGTAACCGAAAAGACAATGGCTCTTATGGCTGACAAGAAATACACATTCCTTGTACACACAGAAGCTAATAAGACTCAGATCAAAGAAGCTGTAGAAAAAATGTTCCCAGGAACAAAAGTTGCTGGCGTTAACACAATCAACATGGACGGAAAGAACAAACGAGTTCGCGGAACCATGACATTCGGAAAAACAGCTAAGACAAAGAAAGCAATCGTTCAGCTGACAGAAGAATCAGCAGAGATCGAAATCTTCCAGGGACTGTAAGAAACTGGAACCTAAACGGTGCAAATCCGTGACAAAAATAACTAGCAAAATGCGAAAGGAGATAGAGTAATGGGAATTAAAACATACCGCCCATATACACCTTCCAGAAGACATATGACCGGCTCTGATTTCTCAGAAATCACAAAAACAGCACCGGAGAAATCTTTAGTAGTTTCTCTGAGCAAGACTGCCGGACGTAACAATCAGGGTAAAATCACTGTTAGACACCGCGGAGGCGGAGTTAAGAGAAAATATAGAGTAATCGACTTCAAACGTAAAAAAGACGGAATTCCGGCAACTGTAATCGGAATCGAATACGATCCGAACAGAAGTGCTAACATTGCACTTATCTGCTACGCTGATGGAGAAAAAGCTTACATCATCGCACCAGAAGGACTTACAGACGGAATGAAAGTTATGAACGGACCAGAAGCAGAAGTAAGAGTAGGAAACTGCCTGCCGCTTTCAGCTATCCCGGTTGGTACACAGGTTCATAACATTGAGCTTCATCCTGGAAAGGGCGGACAGATGGTTCGTTCGGCAGGAAACAGCGCACAGCTCATGGCTAAAGAAGGAAAGTATGCAACACTTCGTCTTCCTTCAGGAGAAATGAGAATGGTTCCGATCGAATGCCGCGCATCAGTTGGTGTTGTTGGAAATGGCGATCACAACCTTGTAAACATTGGTAAAGCAGGACGTAAACGTCACATGGGTATCAGACCTACAGTTCGTGGTTCCGTTATGAACCCGAATGATCATCCGCATGGTGGTGGTGAAGGTAAGACTGGAATCGGTCGTCCGGGTCCGTGCACTCCTTGGGGTAAACCGGCACTTGGTCTTAAGACTCGTAAGAAAAACAAACAGTCTAACAAGCTGATCATCAGAAGAAAAGACGGTAGAGGAATCAAATAGTTAATTTTCAAGGAGGTTAGAACCTATGGCTCGTTCACTTAAAAAAGGACCATTCGCAGACGCAAGCCTGCTTAAGAAAGTGGAAGCAATGAACGCATCAGGAGACAAGGGTGTTATCAAAACATGGTCTCGTCGTTCTACAATCTTCCCGATTATGGTTGGACATACAATCGCAGTTCATGATGGAAGAAAACATGTTCCGGTATATGTAACAGAAGATATGGTTGGACATAAACTCGGAGAGTTCGTAGCAACCAGAACATACAGAGGACATGGAAAAGACGAAAAGAAATCGAAAGTTAGATAATATTTAACGTATTGAAAGGAGGTTTCATCCCATGGCAAAAGGACATAGAAGTCAAATTAAGAGAGAAAGAAATGCAAACAAGGACACCAGACCTTCAGCTAAGTTATCTTACGCCAGAGTTTCTGTTCAGAAAGCATGCTTCGTATTAGATGCCATCAGAGGTAAGGATGTAACAACAGCGCTTGGTATTTTAACATACAATCCAAGATACGCTTCAAGCATTATAAAGAAATTATTGGAATCAGCTATCGCAAATGCTGAGAATAACAACGGTATGAGTGTTGAAAACCTTTATATTGAGGAATGCTACGCAAATAAAGGACCAACAATGAAGAGAATCAGACCGAGAGCACAGGGCAGAGCTTACAGAATCGAAAAGAGAATGAGCCACATCACCATCGTGCTGAATGAAAGATAAGAAGGAGGAACACAATGGGACAGAAAGTTAATCCTCATGGCTTAAGAGTCGGAGTTATCAAAGACTGGGATTCCAAATGGTATGCAGAAAAAGATTTCGCAGATAACCTTGTGGAAGACCATGAAATCAGAACATTTTTGAAGAAAAGATTATACAGTGCCGGAATCTCCAAGATCGAGATCGAAAGAGCTTCTGACCGCGTAAAGATCATCGTATATACTGCTAAACCGGGCGTTGTGATCGGTAAAGGCGGTTCTGAGATCGAAAAAGTAAAAGCTGAACTGGCACAGTTCACAGACAAGAAGCTTATCGTTGACATCAAAGAAGTAAAGAGACCGGACAAAGACGCTCAGCTTGTAGCAGAGAACATTGCTCAGCAGCTTGAGAACCGTATTTCTTTCAGACGTGCTATGAAATCCTGCATGTCCAGAACGATGAAGTCCGGAGCGCTTGGAGTTAAGACAGCAGTTGCAGGACGTCTCGGCGGAGCTGATATGGCTCGTACAGAGTTCTACAGCGAGGGAACAA
>ERZ773103.130-NODE-130-length-75101-cov-8.020707_pt1 | contig 75101 bp, 67 predicted proteins | sample MGYA00511118_ERZ773103 | MGnify/ENA primary metagenome ERZ773103 (study PRJEB29015, sample SAMEA2737821) | human gut metagenome | biome: human gut; feature: human-associated habitat; material: faeces | place: China | collected 2012 ... | reverse complement strand
GTAGAGCACTTGACTTTTAATCAAGTTGTCCCGGGTTCGAACCCCGGCACGCTCATTGAGGCAGGAACTTAGGTTCCTGCGTTTTTTGTTATAAGGGGTTCGAACCCTCCGGGTCCGTTCTCCGCTCCGCTCCGGTCGGTGCTAAACAGAGGTCCACCGGACCTCTAGCACCCCGGCACGCTCATTGGAGCAGGAACTTTTGTTCCTGCTTTTTTTGTTGTATAATAATATGAAACAACAAGACAAAGGAGCGTATCATGCAATTATTGATCAAACAACGTGTCTTTTCCTGGTCAGACACTTATGATATTTATGATGAAAATGGAAATCAGAAATATTTTATAAAAAACGAACTTATCTCATTGGGGCATAGACTTCATGTTTATGATGCTGCACACAATGAGATTGGATTTATTAAACAAAAATTATGGTGTATGATGCCGACTTTTGAGATTGAGTGGAATGGGCAGCCTATGGGACATATTGAGAAACGGTTTGCATTGTTTCGCCCGAAGTATGAGGTGGATTTTATGGGCTGGCGCGCGGAAGGCGATTTCCTGGGATGGGATTATGATGTGTATGAAGCGTGCAGTGTGGTGGTCCGGGTACATAAGAAGGTCCTGAGCTGGGGCGATACCTATGCGATAGAGTATGGAAATCCGGAACACGAAGTTCCTGCATTGTTGCTTGTGCTTGCTATTGATGCCGCAAACTGTTCGCAGGAGAGCTGATGACAATCAAGTGCACATTGAGGTAAAACTGATGGTAAGCCAGCATATGTTTTAGAGAATCTGATATACTGCTTCAGTTTTCTTGTCGTACACACCGTGTGCGCACTGCGAAAATGTCATTAGTATATCAAAAATCTATCTCAGAAATCTTCATTTAGAAAATTTCGTGAGTACATCATAGAAAATGGAAGATGACACCTTTACTTGAAAAATTAAAATAATTATCTTATTATATAGTTCGATAAGATTAAGGTTTACGGCAAATAAGATTTATTTCAGTGATCAACAGTATACGGTCGGATGAAAATTAAGAAAAAGGAGAACTGATATGAGCAGAATGATACAATGGTCAGAGGATGATCTACTTAATAATACAGTAGAAATTGTTGACAGAATTATGAAAAAATATGGTGCGGGACTGGAGGAAGCCTGTGCGGTGGCTGGAATCACTGCTATTGATTACAGTCAGTGGAAAGAGATTCTTCCGGAAAAGAGTGAACAGGAAACAAATCAGCTGAGCGATGAACAGCAGGAAGCCAGAGATAAGGCACTGGAAGAAATCGTAATGCACAAGATTCCAAATCTGCTGAAAATCGGTATAACGCTTGAAAATGCGTGTGAGTTTGCACGGATCACTGTGCAGGAGTATGAAGACTTTAAAAAGAGAAAAGAAAAATAGTAAAAATATGGGCGCGTGATAAGAAATCAGGCGTCTTTTTCGATTAGCAGAGGTGTTGGAAACGACTTTAGTTATTATAATTGGACAAAACATATAGTTTGGAATTTCTACACGATTCCTATTGAATAATCTGCACAGTCGGGGTATAATAGTTAGCGTAGTTAAACAGAATAAATCTTCAGGGCGGGGTGCGATTCCCCACCGGCGGTAAAGCCCGCGAGCCTTTGTGACCGGAGCAGGAAACAAAGCGCAGATTCGGTGAGTCCACAGGACGATTCCGAAGCCGACAGTAAAGTCTGGATGAAAGAAGATCACGATATCAGCAAAATAAAATGTATGTGAGTGTATGATTTCCCCTGAAAGTTTTTCAGGGGTTTTTTTATGCGAAGAATATGGATGTCAGCATGTGGCATGTATTTTAAAAGCAGAAAACAGGATACATTTTTGATAAAATTCTGGTAGAGCGATTCTGACAGTATTTGTTCTGTAAAAAAGTCCAATGCTTGAACGGAGGCGGATATATGGACAAAGAACAATATATGAGAAGAGCCATTGAACTGGCAAAACAGGGCGAGGGATATACCTCTCCAAATCCAATGGTAGGATGTGTTGTTGTGAAGGACGGCGAGATCATCAGTGAAGGGTATCATGAAAAGTATGGCGAGTATCATGCGGAGCGAAATGCCCTGCTGAAATGTGGCGAGGAAGCCAGAGGGGCAGAACTCTATGTGACGCTGGAGCCGTGCTGCCATTACGGAAAGACGCCGCCCTGCACAGAGATCATCATGGAAAAGGGTATTAAAAAAGTCTATGTGGGAAGCATGGACAATAACCCGCTGGTGGGCGGCAAAGGCGTACAGATCCTGCGGGATCATGGGATTGAAGTAGAGACCGGAATACTTGAAGCGGAATGCAGAGCCATGAACGAGGTGTTTTTCCATTTTATGGAAACGAAACGACCTTATGTGGTTATGAAGTATGCTATGACGCTGGATGGAAAGATTGCCTGTGCCACCGGAGATTCTAAATGGGTAACCGGCGAGGAAGCCCGCCGATATGTACATTATCTCCGGAAAAAATATATGGGTATCATGGCAGGGATCGGTACCGTACTGGAAGATGACCCAATGTTGAACTGCCGGATAGAAGATGGGGTAGACCCGATTCGGATCATCTGTGATTCCGAGCTTCGGATTCCACTGGATTGCCAGCTGGTAGAGACGGCGAAAGACATTCCGCTGATCGTTGCATGCCGAGAAGATCTGATCTGTGAAGAATCGCAGAAGGAAAAAGCGGAAGCATTACAAAAAGCGGGCGTAACGATCATTGCGACCAGTGGAACCAACGGAGTCAATCTGGAAGAATTGCTGGAAAAACTGGGCGAACAGGGCATCGACAGCATTTTACTGGAAGGTGGCGGTACGCTGAATGCTTCTATGCTGGAAGCCGGACTGGTGGACAAAGTATATGCCCATATCGCAGGAAAACTGGTGGGTGGCAAAGATGCAAAATCCCCGGTGGAAGGTGTTGGAATTGCGTACATGAAAGATGCGGTACAGCTTTGCGATATGCAGGTGGAGAAGATTGGCGAAGATATCTGTATCAGCGGTCATGTGAGGAAGTCATAAGTGCTGAAAGAAAAACCTTCAGATGACAGAAAAAACAAAAATAAAAATCAGCTGTCTGGGACAGTAATGATATAAGAATTAACAGAGAGGACAACAGCAGATATGTTTACAGGTCTGATAGAGGAAGTCGGAACGATCCGAAACATAAAACGAGGAACCAAATCCTGTGTCCTGACAGTGGGCTGTAAAGAGATCCTGAAAGGGACGAAGGTAGGAGATAGTATTGCCACCAATGGCGTCTGCCTGACCGTTACGGAACTTGGCTCAGATTATTATACTGTGGATGTAATGCCTGAGACGCTGGATCGAAGCAGTCTCGGTCAGCTGCAGACGGGTTCCCGCGTGAATACAGAGCGGGCCATGGCAGCAGATGGACGGTTTGGCGGACATATCGTTTCCGGTCATATAGACGGTATGGGAACGGTGGAAGCCATTGAAGAGGATGATAATGCGGTGTGGTATACCATTGCCGCAGGACCGGAGCTGCTGCGTTATATCGTGGAAAAAGGCTCCATTGCCATTGATGGCATCAGTCTTACTGTGGCATATGTGGATGACCATTGCTTTAAAGTATCCATCATCCCCCACACACGACAGGAGACAAACCTTGTGGACAAAAGGATCGGGAGCATCGTAAATCTGGAATGCGATGTGATAGGAAAATATGTAGAAAAGCTGATGCAGCCAAAGGAAACACAGGCACAGCCGAAACAGAGCCGCATCACAGAAGAATTTTTAAGAGAATATGGTTTTTAGATAACAGGAGGAATAGATAAATGGCAAAAGAAATCGGAACAATAGAACAGGCGTTAGAAGATCTGCGACAGGGAAAAGTAATTCTTGTAATTGATGATCCGGAGAGAGAGAACGAAGGAGATCTGATCTGTGCGGCAGAATTTGCAACACAGGAAAATGTAAACCTTATGGCATGCAAGGCAAAAGGACTGATCTGCATGCCAATGAGCGGCGAACTTTGTGATAAACTGGAACTGAATCAGATGGTTAATGTAAACACCGACAATCACTGTACTGCATTTACCGTATCCATTGACCATGTAGATACTACAACCGGTATTTCAGCTGCAGAGCGGTCTGTTACAGCAATGAAATGTGTAGAAGATGATGCAAAACCGGAAGATTTCCGCAGACCTGGTCATATGTTTCCGCTGCGTGCAAAAGAAGGCGGCGTGCTGAAACGTGACGGTCATACCGAGGCGACCGTAGATCTGATGAAGCTGGCCGGACTGAAACCGTGCGGACTCTGCTGTGAGATCATGCGTGAAGACGGAACGATGATGCGTACAAAAGAGCTGCTTCAGTTTGCAGAAGAGGAAGATCTGACGGTTATCACGATCGCATCTATCATTGAGTATCGTCTGAAAACAGATAGTCTGATCCAGCGTGAAGCAAAAGCAAAACTGCCGACCAAATTTGGTGAATTTGACATCTACGGATATCAGAATAAATTAAACGGCGAGCATCATCTGGCGCTTGTTATGGGTGATGTCGCAAATGGAGAACCGGTACTGTGCCGCGTGCATTCTGAGTGCCTGACCGGTGACGTGTTCGGATCCAAACGCTGTGACTGCGGCGAACAGCTGGAAGAAGCAATGAAAGAGATCAGCAAAGAAGGCCGTGGAATCCTTGTATATCTCCGTCAGGAGGGAAGAGGCATCGGCTTGATCAACAAGCTGAAAGCGTATGAATTACAGGAGCAGGGATTTGATACAGTAGAAGCCAATATCAAGTTGGGCTTCCCGGCAGATATGCGTGAGTACGGCATTGGTGCACAGATCCTTCGTGACCTTGGCGTTCGCAAACTGCGTCTTCTGACCAACAACCCACAGAAGATTTCAGGACTTTCCGGTTACGGTATCAGCATCGAAGAACGCGTGCCGATTCAGATCAAAGCGCAGAAATTCGATTATTTCTATCTGAAAACCAAACAGGACAAGATGGAGCATATGACTGACTATAAATAAAATTTAGAACAGAATATAAAAGAACAGGAGAATAAAAATGAAAGTTTTAGAAGGAAATGTAGTAGCAACAGGAGTTAAAATTGGTATCGTAGCAGCAAGATTTAATGAGTTTATCGTATCCAAACTGGTTGGCGGAGCAGAGGATGCACTCGTTCGTCACGGTGTAAACACAGACGATATTGAGCTTGCATGGGTTCCAGGCGCATTTGAGATCCCAATCATCGCTCAGAAAATGGCAAAATCCGGAAAATATGATGCAGTTATCTGTCTTGGCGCAGTTATCAAAGGTTCTACCAGCCATTACGATTTTGTATGCGCAGAGGTAAGCAAAGGCGTTGCAATGGTTGGACTTGAGAGCAATGTACCAACTCTCTTTGGCGTACTTACCACAGACAATATCGAGCAGGCAATCGAGCGCGCAGGCACAAAAGCAGGAAACAAAGGCTATGACGTAGCTTGCTCTGCTATCGAGATGATCAACCTTGTAAAAAATATCGAAAAATAAATTGTTTTCACAATTCAAACTCCTTTTTGTGTTATACTATGTGCACGAAAAGGAGTTTTTGTTTTTTATATGAAAGAGTGTAGAATAAAGAAGTTTTTTCGTTTTGTAAGATTTGGCGGAAAGCTGTTAAAGAAAAATATAGGTACGTTACTGGTGTTTGAGATTTTGTACAAGTTTTTGCTGGTGGCAATCTCCCGCCCGTTGCTGATGCAGGTGTTTAAGTTGACACTGAAAGTGCGTGGACTGACATATCTGTCAGATGAAGTCATGAGTACGTACCTGAAAGGTCCTGCTGTGTGGGTCATGCTTTTTATGATCTGTCTTGCTCTGGCTTTTGTAACACTGTTTGATCTGTGCTGTATCATTACCTGTCTGCACGCATCCTATCGGGATCAGAAGATGCCGCTGCTGGCGCTGGTAAGAAAGGGCAGCTTGTCAGCTTTGCAGATATTCCGGCGGAAAAACTGGCTGATGATGCTGTATCTGCTGATCATCATACCTGTAACACATGTGGCTCTGCTGAATGGCTATGTAGCCAGATTTCAGCTGCCGGAATTTATTAATGAATATATTGTAAGTCATAAATTTCTGCTGGTCGTATATGTAGCTTTCTGGGTTTATATTGCCTATCGCTCTTTTCACTGGCTCTACAGCATCCATTATTTTTGCCTGGAGGGGGATACATTTAAAGAAGGCCGAAGGAAAAGCTGGATTCTTCTGAAAGGAAAGTTCTGGAAGGATATCATTGCACTGGTCATCTGGAACGGCATCATCATCGGGGTGTATTATGGTGCAATCATGGGCGGCGCATGGCTGATCTCAAGAGTCAATTATGCCCTTGCCGGCTCAGATCTGTTCAGCAGTCTGACACTGTCCGGCATTACGGTGCTGATGTGGGCGGTAGGCGCTTTATATTACTGTTTTTCTCTGCCGCTGGTATATCTGCTGATCTCTCTGCTTTTCTACTACAATAAAGCAAAATTGGGAGAGCCGATTCCGGGACCGTATCAGGATCTGGATCAGGCATTCCGTTTGCAGGAAACAGCATGGTGTAAAAAGCTGTATCAGTACAGAAAGCGCATTATCGCCATAGCGCTGATAGCAGTTCTGGGAATTAATTTTTCCTATTTGCTTGCTGAAAAAAAAGATGTGCTGAATCTGGGGCTGAAGAATCAGACGCTGGTCACAGCGCATAGAGGCTATTCTGCGCAATATCCGGAAAATACGATCCCTGCGTTTCAGGGCGCTGTTAAGATTGGCGCAGATTGCGCAGAACTGGATGTGCAGCAGACGAAAGACGGCAAGATTATCGTCATGCATGATTCCAATCTGAAACGGACCTGCGGCGTGGATAAAAACATCTGGGAAACTACATATGAAGAGATCCGCTATCTGGATGCGGGAAAATGGTTTGACGCTTCATTTACCGGAACAACGGTCCCTACGCTGGATGAGGTTGTGAAATATGCCCGCGGAAAGATAAAACTGAACATCGAATTGAAACCGTCGGGATATGAGAAGGATTTTGAAAAAAATGTTTTGGATATCATTCAGAAAAACCATGCGCAGCGGTACTGCATAATCTCTTCTATGAAATATGAATGTCTTGAAAACGTAAAAAAATTGGATCCGGATATGGAGACGCTTTATATTACGTCTGTATCGTTTGGTAACTTTACAGTCATGGATGCGGCAGACGGCTACAGCGTAGAGGCCAGTATGCTGACGCAGAGTTTTGTCAACCGCGCACACCGTGCAGGCAAAGAAGTATATGTCTGGACGGTAAATTCCGAGGATTCGATGGAAAATGTATTGAAAATGGGCGTCGATGCCATCATTACAGATAAACCGGCGCAGGCACAGGAGATTATCTATAAGCTGAATCACAGTACGTTGTGGGATACTTATGTAGAGAAACTGATCAAGAATATTGGCTGATTTGTTGCGATCTTTAAAGCCAAATTGTCGGGCATCATTAAACAAGATAAATAGAAACGAAAATTCGCTTTCGTTATAATATATATCATATAATGCGGTTTATTGAGAAACAATTTCATTAATGCGACAAATTGAAAAAAAGTATTGACAAAGAACCTGTACTGGTATTATCATTGCTACGTTGAATGAGGTTAGATATAACTAATCAATTAAAGGACAGGAGATGTTACAATGCCATTGACATTTGCAAAGCAGGGAGAAAAAGTTGTCATTCAGAAGATTGGCGGAAAAGCTGAAACAAAGAAATTCTTGGAAACACTTGGTTTTGTGGTCGGGGAGACCATTACGATCGTCAACCAGGTTGCCGGAAATCTGATCATCAATGTAAAAGAGTCCCGTGTTGCCATCAGTAAGGAAATGGCAGGTAAAATAACAGTTCAAGTGGAGGGATAGTAATGAAATCACTGAAAGACATCAAAGTCAACGACACTGTAAAAGTTGTCAAACTCCATGGCGAAGGCGCTGTAAAGCGCAGAATCATGGATATGGGTATTACCAAAGGCTGTCAGGTGTATATCCGAAAAGTAGCACCTTTGGGAGATCCGATTGAAGTAACTGTCAGAGGATATGAATTATCTCTGAGAAAAGCAGATGCTGCTATGATTGAGGTAGAGTAATATTTTTTTACCATTGAGTTAACAAAAACTAATATTTCTTAGCAAAGTAAAATCCTGCATAGCAATCACTAATAATATTTAGCACTATACAATAACAAATAGTAGATGCTAATAAAACTTAGCACTATACAATAACAAATAGCAGATACTAATGAAAATTAGTAAGATACCATTATCTGTAGCGTTTGCTGAAATTGTATGGAATTGGAAAATTGTATGGAAATATAGTGGCAAGATGGAGACAAAGACAAAAACAGGAGGATATGAAAATGTCAATCACAATCGCATTGGCCGGCAATCCGAACTGTGGAAAGACCACACTGTTTAATGGATTGACAGGCGCAAACCAGTTCGTAGGTAACTGGCCTGGCGTTACGGTAGAGAAGAAAGAAGGTAAGCTCAAAGAGCATAAAGATGTTATCATCACTGACCTTCCTGGTATTTATTCCCTTTCCCCGTACACACTGGAAGAAGTCGTAGCAAGAAATTATCTGCTGCAGGAGAAACCGGATGCAATTCTGAATATTGTAGATGGTACTAACCTGGAGCGTAACCTTTACCTGACTACTCAGTTGACGGAACTTGGCATTCCGGTTATCATTGCAGTAAACATGATGGATCTGGTTCAGAAAAACGGCGATCAGATCAATCTGAAAGCTCTGAGCGAGAAAACTGGCTGTGAAGTAGTTTCTATTTCCGCTCTGAAAGGTACCGGAATCATGGAAGCTGCAAAGAAAGCAGTTGCAGTCGCTGAGAAAAAAGTACATACAGAGCCGAAACATACATTTGCAGCTCAGGTAGATACATACCTTGATGAGATTGAGGGAATGCTCGGAAGCGATATCCCACAGGCGGAGAAACGCTTCTATGCGATCAAATTATTCGAACGCGATGATAAGATCGCAGCAACAATGAAATCTGTTCCGAATGTAGATGCTATTATTGAGAGAGCAGAAAAAGAGATGGATGATGACTCCGAGAGTATTATTACCAATGAGAGATATGAGTACATCTCTTCCATCATCGACAAATGTTATAAAAAAGCAAACAGAGGTCAGATGACCATTTCAGATAAGATCGACCGTGTTGTTACCAATCGTATCGCAGCACTTCCGATCTTCGCAGGAATTATGTTCCTTGTATATTTCCTTTCCATCACAACAGTTGGTGGATTCCTGACAGGTTTGGTAAACGATGTCGTATTCGGTGACAGCGGTATCCCGGCTCTTGCTTCAGCAGGACTGGAAGCCATCGGATGCGCGCCTTGGCTGCATGACCTGATCGTAAACGGTATCATCGCCGGTGTTGGCGCTGTACTTGGTTTCGTACCGCAGATGCTCGTACTGTTTATCTGCCTTGGATTCCTTGAGGCTTGCGGATATATGGCCCGTGTTGCATTTATCATGGACAGAATCTTCCGTAAATTTGGTCTTTCAGGTAAATCCTTCATCCCGATGCTGATCGGTACAGGATGTGGCGTTCCTGGTGTTATGGCTTCCCGTACGATCGAGAACGACAGAGACCGTAAAATGACTATCATGACAACAACCTTTATCCCATGTGGAGCAAAACTTCCGATCATCGCCCTGATCGCAGGCGCTATCTTCGATGGTTCTCCGTGGGTTGCACCGAGTGCTTACTTCGTAGGTATCGCAGCAATCGTATGCTCTGGTATCATTTTAAAGAAAACAAAAGTATTCGCCGGAGATCCGGCTCCGTTTGTTATGGAGCTTCCGGCTTACCATATGCCGACTGTTGGAAACGTACTGAGAAGTATGTGGGAGCGTGGCTGGTCCTTCATCAAAAAAGCAGGTACCATCATCCTTCTTTCCACAATTTTCATCTGGTTTACATCTAACTTTGGTATGGTTGACGGTCACTTCGGCATGGTTGATGAACTTTCAAGCGGAAGTATCCTCTGTGCAATCGGCAGCGCTATCGCAGTTATCTTCAAACCGCTGGGATTTGGCAACTGGCAGATGTCTGTTGCAGCCGTTACCGGTCTTGTAGCAAAAGAGAACGTTGTAGGTACACTTGGCATCCTCTTCGGATTCGGCGAAGTTGCTGAGGATGGCGCAGAGTTCTGGCCGCAGCTTGCAGCAATGTTCACTGGCCCGTCAGCATATGCATTCCTGGTATTCAACCTCCTTTGCGCACCGTGTTTCGCAGCAATGGGTGCTATCAAACGAGAGATGAACAGCCAGAAATGGTTCTGGATCGCAATCGGATATCAGACACTGCTTGCTTATGTAGTAGCGCTTTGCATTAACCAGATCGGCAGCGCTGTTATCGGACAGGGATCTGTTCCGGGAATGATCGTAGCAATCGTTATCATCGTAGTATTTCTGTACTTCCTGCTTCGTCCGTACAAAGAGAGTGAGACATTCTCAACAGAAAAAGCAGCTTCTATACGCGTATAAATCGCATATCATATAGAAGAAAAAGCACAGGAGACTTCATAAAAAGAAGGAGTGTGATTTCATGGTAGCAACTATCATCATAGCAATCATAGTAATCTTGGCCGTAGTGCTGGCTGTACGGACAATGATCAAAGATAAGAAAAATGGTAAAACCTGCGGTGGCTGCGGAGGCGACTGCAGTCACTGCCATGGTCACTAATTCAATGAGCAATCAGGACGTTGTTCTGCGCGAGCTGCGCAGGCAGGGAAAGAGGATTACCGGTCAGCGAAAAGTGATCCTTGATATTATCCTGCAGCAGGACTGGGAAAATTGTAAAGATATTTATTATGAAGCGCTCAAAGTAGATTCCAGCATCGGAATTGCAACGGTATATCGGATGCTGGATACTTTGGAGGAAATCGGCATTTTGCAGAAACGATGCAGTTATTGTGTAAACCAGGAAGTTCTGGATGACTGCAGAGCGGCAGCAGAAGAAGCTTGCTGAAGAGGATCAGGTATCTGATTCACAGGACAGCCGTGCGGTTCAGAAAATAAGGGAGATTCGCATTGCGGATCTCCCTTATTTGATTCACAGGTAGAGATATGGTATAATGTGGTTTAACATTGAGCAGTGTCAGCGGATAATTGGATGCGTGAAATATTTGTGCTTGCACAAAATATTTCATGTAGTCGATTATCTGATGATAGGGAGAAAGCACGCAACCGGGGAAACTTTGATTTTTCCGGTGTGCACTGCGGAGTAGAAAAGCCAACACAGTGGATCGGGTAAGAGAAATCAGCGGTTTCACGAGCGCACACTGCGAGGGTAAAGGAGTCTGGAATGGGACACGAAATTCAGTTTAAAGGCAAGATCAGAGCATATCTTCTGGCGCCTATGCTGTTTACGATCCTGCTGGCAGCGATGGATGTATGGATTTATTTTCTGAACATCCAAGCCGGCATTTTCGGAACAGTATGTGTCGGAATTTATTTTGTGGTTACCTGTATCATATACAGACGCAACAAAGTGCTTACATGGAATGAAATGATCGATTTTGCCACACAGTATGGGACGGTACAGAAACAGCTTCTGAATGAATTTGAAATACCTTATGGTCTGATGGATGCATCCGGGAAATTGCTCTGGATCAATCAGGCATTTTCAGATCTGACAGGGAAGGAAAAACGATACCATAAATCGATTACATCTATATTTCCCAAGATTACGAAGGAACAGCTGGAAAAAAATGACGAAAATAATTTTATGATAGAGTGGGAAGAAAAAATTCTCCGCGCATCTGTCAAAAAGATTTATTTTCATAAGCTGCCTTCCGAACAGAGCGTTGTGGAAGACAAAACGGGAAATCAGTATCTGGAAGTCATCTATCTCTATGATGAGACGCGTCTTCAGAATTACATCCGGGAAAATCAGGATATGAAACTGGTGGCAGCCCTTGTCTATATTGATAATTTTGACGAAGTTATGGATTCCATCGAAGAAGTGAAACAGTCACTTCTGGTGGCCATTGTGGATCGTAAGGTCAACAAGTATTTTTCAGCAGTGGATGCGTTGGTCAAAAAGACAGAGAAAGACAAATATTTTGTCGTATTCAAACAGCGGTATCTGGAAAAACTGGAAGACGATAAATACAGCATTCTGGAAGATGTAAAAAATATCAAGGCGGGAAACGAGATCGCTATCACATTGAGTATTGGTATCGGAAGCGGATGTAAAGAATATGTGCAGAATTATGAGTATGCCCGTACATCCATTGACCTGGCTCTGGGTCGTGGCGGCGATCAGGTCGTAAGAAAGACAAGGGATGACGTATTTTATTTCGGCGGTAACAGCCGTCAGAGCGGCAAGAACACACGGGTAAAAGCACGGGTAAAAGCACTGGCTCTGCGAGAGATCATGATGAGCCGGGATAAATTCCTTGTCATGGGGCATTCCATCTGTGACATAGATGCTTTTGGCGCGGCCATCGGCATTTACTGTGCCGGTCGTCAGCTTGGAAAAAAAGTGCAGATCGTGCTGGATGAAGTGACGACATCCCTGCGTCCGGTAAAAGAAAACTTTGCCCCGGAGAAAGGGTATCCGAATGATCTGTTCATCAGTAGCCAGCAAGCGCTTGAAACATATGATTATCATACGGCAGTCATTGTGGTGGATACCAGCAGACCGAGCTACACCGAGTGCCCGCAGCTGCTGAATAAGGCAAAGACGATTGTCGTTTTTGACCACCATAGACAGAGCAAAGATGTTATTAAAAATGCTGTATTGTCCTATATGGAGCCTTATGCATCCTCCACTTGTGAGATGATCGCAGAGGTGTTGCAGTATTTTGATGAAGATATCAAGTTGTCTACCAGTGAGGCCGACAGTATCTATGCGGGTATTCTCATTGATACCAATAACTTTATGACAAAAACCGGTGTCCGTACATTTGAAGCGGCTGCATATCTGCGTCGCTGTGGAGCGGAGGTAACTCGTGTCCGCAAAATGCTGCGGAACGATATGAATGCCTACAAGGCCAGGGCAGAAGCGGTACGCCATGCGCAGGTATACAAAGGCTGTTTTGCCATCAGCGTATGCCCGGCGGATGATATTGAAAGCCCTACTGTGGCCTGTGCGCAGGCTGCCAATGAGCTGCTGAATATTATCGGCATCCGTGCATCGTTTGTGCTGACGGAATATCAGGGCAAGATTTATATCAGCGCCAGATCTATTGACGAGATCAACGTACAGCGAATCATGGAGCATCTGGGCGGCGGCGGTCATATGAACACTGCAGGCGCACAGCTTACTAACAGTACTGTAGAGGAAGCCCTTGCAACGATTAAGGCGACATTGGATGAAATGATCAAAGAAGGAGATATTGAATAATGAAAGTTATTTTGTTACAGGATGTAAAATCACTTGGAAAAAAAGGCGAGATCGTAACTGTCAGTGACGGTTATGCGAGAAATATGATTCTGCCGAAAAAATTAGGCGTGGAAGCAACCGGAAAGAATCTGAATGATCTGAAACTTCAGAACAAACATGCAGATAAAGTTGCACAGGAACAGTATGAGGCAGCTCAGGATCTGGCAGAACATCTGAAAGACCAGATTGTGACAGTAACCATCAAAGCAGGAGAAGGTGGACGTACTTTCGGTTCCGTTTCTACCAAAGAGATCTCTGCAGCTGTGAAAAAACAGCTGGATCTTGATCTGGATAAGAAGAAAATGGTTCTTCATGATCCGATCCGCAGCCTTGGAACCTTTGAAGTTCCTGTAAAACTGCATCCGAAAGTAACAGCAACACTCCGCGTAAAAGTTACAGAAGAGTAAAACTGTTGAAATGTAAGAACCAGTGACTGTTCAGAAAATAAAAAGAAAACAGATAGGGAAACAAGATGGAAGAAACACTTCTGAAGAGAATGATGCCCAACAGCAAAGAAGCAGAAGGGGCAGTCATCGGTTCCATGATCATGGACCGGGATTCTATCGTGAAAGCGTCTGAAATGCTGACAAAGGATGATTTCTACTACAGCCAGTACGGCATTTTGTTTGAAACAATGGTAGAACTGTATAACGAAGGCGCGCCGGTAGATCTGATCACATTGCAGAACCGTCTCCGGGAGAAAAATGTACCGCCGGAGATCAGCAGCCTGGAATATGTCAGAGATCTGTATGAGACAAAACCGGTTTCGGCCAATACCGAGCATTACGCAAAGATTGTGTCTGAAAAAGCAGTGTTACGGCGTTTGATTAAAGTGGCTGAAAATATTGAGAATGACTGCTATCAGGAAACGGACAGTCTGGATGGCATTCTGGAGCAGACAGAGAAAAATATTTTTGGATTGCTGCAGAACCGTTCAGTGGATGATTATGTCCCGATACAGAAAGTAGTCATGAATGCGTTGGATCGCATTGAAGCGGCATCCAGAACGCAGGGAAATGTAACCGGGATTCCTACCGGTTTTAACAGCCTGGATTATAAATTGTCCGGATTGCAGCCGTCGGATCTGGTACTGATCGCTGCCAGACCTTCTATGGGAAAAACAGCATTTGTATTGAATATTGCACAGCATGCGGTATTAAAAGAACATATGGCTACGGCAATCTTCAGCCTGGAGATGTCGAAAGAACAGCTGGTAAACCGTCTGTTTGCGCTGCAGGCGCCGATGGATGCGCAGTTGCTCAGAAGTGGTAATCTTGCAGATTCAGACTGGTCAAAACTGATGGAGGCTGCCGGCCAGATCGCAGGCTCTCCGTTGATTATTGATGATACGCCAGGCATTTCTATTTCAGAGCTGCGCAGCAAGTGCAGGAAATATAAGCTGGAACATGACTTGAAATTAGTCATCATCGACTATTTACAGTTGATGAGCGGTTCTGGAAAAGGAGATTCCAGACAGCAGGAGATCTCTGATATCTCCCGTTCGCTGAAGCAGGTAGCCCGTGAACTGAACGTGCCGGTACTGGCACTGTCTCAGCTGAGCCGTCAGGTAGAACAGCGTCCGGAACATCGTCCTATGCTTTCTGACTTGAGGGAATCCGGAGCTATTGAGCAGGATGCCGATGTTGTAATGTTCATTTACCGAGATGATTATTATAATAAAGATACAGACAAAAAGGGAATCGCCGAGATCATTATAGCGAAGCAGAGAAACGGTCCCATTGGTACCGTGGAGCTGGCATGGCTGCCGGAGTATACACGGTTCGAAGATCCGTTGAAATACAATCCGCAGGATGTATGATGATGTGGGGAAAGGAATATATCTGTCTGTTTTCGACAGAATTGTAATTTTTAGTCTTGGTTAAAACAAAGACGATACGCACAGAAGAAAAAGGATCTGTGTACAGCAAAAAAGCGATTTTTTTATTGACCGTGGAATAAGATATAAGGTAAGATAAAAGATAAGAATATTGCAATATTTGGCAAAAGCAGAGTATGACAGGTGCCGGGGAGGGCTTATAAAGGGTTTTGCCTGTAATATAAAGTATTGGAAAAAGTTATTGATAAGTTGTAATTTGAGGAGGGTATAGTATGGAAATACATCAGTCTGCAGAAGATTATCTGGAGTGTATATTGAAGCTGAGCAAATGTAAACCGGTTGTTCGTTCTATTGATATCGCAGTCGAGATGAACTATTCAAAACCGAGTATCAGCGTTGCAATGAAAAATCTTCGGATAAACGGATATATCAATATGGATCACAGTGGTTTTATCACGCTGACAGATGCCGGAAAAGAAGTCGCAGAGCGTATTTATGAGCGCCATCTGTTGCTTACCAAGGGTCTGAAATACCTTGGGGTTGATGATGAGATAGCAGCCAAAGATGCCTGCAAGATTGAACATGACCTCAGTCCCGAAAGCTTTGAAGCGCTGAAAAAATATATCGAAGAAAATCTGGATAAGTAACAAAATATTTATTGCATCAGTTATAAATATTTGATGAAGAGCGTCTCCTGAACGGATATATACCTTCTTTACTGAACAAGCAAAACAGTAAGGAGGGTACATATCTGTTTGGGAGACGTTTTTTAAAACTGAAAAAGAGATGAAGCCTTCTGAGAGAATAAAATCTGTCAGAAAAATATGGTAGTTCACTCGGAAGATAATCTTAGAGAGAATGAAAGAGGGTAATAATATAGACCGGAAGTGTAAGAAAATCCAGATCTGTTGTAATCCAGCACAAATAAAATATGATTAAAGTGGGTTATTATATAATTATAAAAAAGTAGATAAATAAATATATAAGTATTTTATTTGCGAAAAAATAATTTAAAAAGGGTATTAAGACGTAAAAAGTAGTAGAAAAATACGAAAAATATGACAAAAATAGACAAAAAACAGGAAAGTAAAATGTGCATTACTCCGAAATCGCAGTCTGAGGCAAAAAACTGGACGAAATGCATTGCATATTTTGGGTCGAGGAACTAAAATATAGATGCTGAATGAAACAGACAAATTATAATATTTAATATTAAAGGAGTATATAATCATGAGCTATGTTGATGAAGTACTTGCAAAAGTAAAAGAAAAAAACGCATCTGAACCGGAATTCCTTCAGGCTGTAGAAGAGGTTCTGGAGACTATCCGTCCGGTTGTAGAGGCAAATGAAGAAGTATATCGTAAAGATGCTATCCTTGAGAGAATCACAATCCCGGACAGACAGATCATCTTCAGAGTACCGTGGGTAGATGACAACGGACAGGTTCAGGTAAACACAGGTTACAGAGTACAGTTCAATAACTCCATTGGACCGTACAAAGGAGGTTTACGTCTTCATCCGTCAGTATACATCGGTATCATCAAATTCCTTGGCTTTGAGCAGATTTTTAAAAACTCTCTGACCGGACTTCCTATTGGTGGTGGTAAAGGTGGTTCTGACTTTGATCCGAAAGGAAAATCAGATCGTGAGGTAATGTCTTTCTGCCAGAGCTTTATGACAGAACTTTGCAAATATATCGGAGCTGATGTCGATGTTCCGGCAGGTGATATCGGAACAGGCGCTCGTGAGATCGGTTATATGTACGGACAGTACAAGAGAATTACAGGACTTTATGAAGGCGTTCTGACAGGTAAAGGATTATCTTATGGCGGATCTCTTGCTCGTACAGAGGCAACTGGCTATGGTTTATTATATATGGTAGAAGAGCTGATCAAATGCCACGGACAGAGCCTGGAAGGCAAAACAGTTGTTGTTTCCGGAGCTGGTAATGTTGCAATCTACGCAATCCAGAAAGCTCAGCAGCTTGGCGCTAAAGTAGTTACCTGTTCTGACTCTACAGGATGGATCTATGATCCGGAAGGAATCGATGTAGCTCTGCTGAAAGAGATCAAAGAAGTAAAACGTGCACGTCTGACAGAGTACGCAAAAGCAAAAGCTTCTGCAGAATATCATGAAGGCCGCGGCGTATGGTCTGTAAAATGTGATATCGCTCTTCCTTGCGCTACACAGAATGAGCTTCATCTTGAAGATGCAAAACAGCTTGTTGCAAATGGCTGTATCGCAGTAGCAGAGGGCGCTAACATGCCTACTACTATGGAAGCTACCAAATACCTTCAGGACAATGGCGTATGGTTCGTTCCTGGTAAAGCTGCTAATGCAGGCGGTGTTGCTACATCTGCGCTTGAAATGTCACAGAACAGCGAGAGACTGAGCTGGACTTTCGAAGAAGTTGATGCAAAACTGAAAAACATCATGGTAAATATTTATCATAACATCGACGATGCTGCAAAACGTTATGGAAAAGAAGGCGATTATGTAGCAGGCGCTAACATTGCCGGATTTGAGAAGGTTGTAGATGCAATGCTTGCACAGGGTGTTTGCTAATCCCAAATAAGCGTTGTGAAAAATATATCGCCTGTATCAGCAGCCGTTTACAGTAAATTACAAACAGAAAAACTGTAAAAACAGACAGATAACGGGCAAGACAGAATATGGGGAGTTGCGAAAGACTCCCCATATTTTTTGTGTAAAAAAAAGATAAAAAAAAGTAAAAATCAACGGTTACTTTAGTGAAAATAACAGTTTTTAAAGATGAACTTGTAAACTGGGCTGTTTCGAGTTATATTTAAGCAAGGTAGTTTAGGAGGTAGGATAATGTTGAAACAGAAAGTTGTAGTTGCCGATGTTGCTAAAAAGTACGATAATCCGATAAGTCAGCTTGTTCAGGTTGCATGTCATTTTTCCAGCGAGATCAATCTCCTGTTTGATGGTCATAAGATCAATGCAAAGAGCATGATGGGAATTATGGCACTGTGCCCGCGTGAAGGTATGGAAATGGATATCGAAACCAGTGGAGCAGATGAGAATCAGGCTCTGGATGCGATGTCACAGTTTTTAAAATGTGTTTAATATGGAACCGAAAAGTATACTGATGTATAATTTGAATTCTGAAAAAGGACGGAAGATTAAAATGCTCTGTCTGAAAAACAGAATTCGTATCCGTGAAGTCAGACCAGAGCAGTATCTGGAACCGATAGGGTATCTGGCCGGGATGAAAGAGGTGTCATCTAACGGGGATGTATATGAGGGACAGGGGTTTGAAGATGAAATGCTCATATTTCGGGGCTTTGATGGACAATCGCTGCCGGCTTTCCTGAAAGAGATGGCAAGAAACAAAGTGGAGCGGATTGCATTGAAGGCGGTAATCACGTCAGACAATGTAGGCTGGACTTCTATACAATTACATGAAGAGATAAAAAAAGAGCATGAGGCGCTTCGATAAGGAAATGCCCCGTGCTCTTTTTGTAATTTCTGATTAGTCTTCCAGATGACCATTGTTTGCTTCATATCTGGCAACCAGGCTCTTGATTCTGTCGTATGGATCAAGCAGGTCACTGATAGAGGTATCATGATTCAGTGTGTCAATGATATATGCGATGTATTTGCTCATGTCGCAGTTGATATAGTACGGTCTGGAAAGCAGTTCCGGTGTCTGATAAGTCAGGTTGGTGGTCACTACTTTGTAGATAATGCCGTCTTCAACAGCTTTGTCGAATTTTTCCATTCCGTTTGTGAATAGACCAAATGTAGCGACAACAAAGATTCTGTTTGCTTTACGTTTCTTTAACTCAGTAGCAACATCGATCATACTGTCACCGGAAGAAATCATATCGTCTACGATAAGGACATCTTTGCCTTCAACGGAGGTTCCAAGGAACTCATGTGCGACGATTGGGTTACGTCCGTCTACGATTTTACTGTAGTCACGGCGTTTATAGAACATACCCATGTCGATGCCAAGTACGTTTGCCAGATATACGGCACGGTCTGTACCACCTTCATCCGGGCTGATGATCATCATATGGTCGTTGTCCAGTTTCAGATCATCTACAGTATGAAGAATGCTCTTAATGAACTGATAGGAAGCTTTTACAGTCTCAAATCCGTTCATCGGGATCGCATTCTGTACACGCGGGTCATGAGCATCGAAAGTGATGATATTATCTACGCCAAGTGCTGTAAGCTCCTGAAGTGCCATTGCGCAGTCCAAAGACTCTCTTGCGGTACGTCTGTGCTGACGGCTCTCATAAAGGAAAGGCATGATAACAGTGATTCTTCTTGCTTTTCCGGATACAGCGGCGATCATACGTTTCAGATCCTGGTAATGATCATCCGGAGACATGTGATTCTCCATACCGCACAGTTTGTAAGTAAGGTTGTAATTTGTGATATCTACTAAAATAAACAGATCGTAGCCACGTACTGATTCCTTTAATGTACCTTTGGCTTCTCCTGAACCAAAACGAGGGCAGCTTGCTTTGATTACATAAGAATCACGGGCATAACCGGAGAATGTGATATCTCCTTCGTGCTCATGTTTGCGCTCACGTCTCCAGCTGACAAGATATTTGTCTACTTCTTCGCCGATTCCTTTGCAGCTTTCCAGTGGAAGCAGACCAAGAGCTCCAGCCGGGATGGTGTTCAGATTTCTAAAATCATTTGACATTCGAAGGTTCCTCCATGATTGATTTTCTTAGGTTTTTGACGTATGCATTATAGCATTACACTGTTTTCTTTACAAGAGTTAAATCTTGTTGTTACATTTTATATAAATAATTCTGATAAGTTTATATCAAAATATTTATAAGTAGCGTTTTAAAATTTGCATGTGACGTTGTATGTTGCGATATCAGACAACGACATATATCCTGTGCTTTCAAACACCGCATCAGATTCCTTCGAGTTTTTTCTGGATACGGATATCTTCGCCGTAAAGCCGCAGGATCGTAAAGTTCTCTGTGATCCGGGAGAAGATACGTTCTGAGTATGTCTCGGAAATGCGCTTCATATCAAGATTGGTAGATATAATGACAGGTCTGTTGTGAAGCAGTCGTTCGTTCAGACACTGGAAAAACTGTGACACGGTAAAGGAATTGGGAGCCTCTGTGCCGAGGTCATCAATGATCAGCAGGTCACACTGAAAAATATTCTGATAATCCGCTTCGTTCTGACCTCTCTCAAATGCATGTTTTGCCAGAATGTTGAACATCTGGAATGCGGAAAAATAAATAACAGAATGTCCGCTGTCCAGTAATTCCTTTGCGATACAGTTGGTCAGGAATGTTTTCCCGATTCCCGGGTCTCCGCAGAAAAGGAGATTTCCCGGTTCCCGGTCAGAATTGAAATTCTGCAGGAACTGCTGGCATCGATGGATGGCGTTTTCTATGAGCTGTCTGGAACTGAGTCCGCTGACAGGATCTACAACCTTCGGAGAATAGTAGGAAGACTGGAATGTGGAAAAATTTTCCCGTTCCAGAATCTCTCGGAGATTGGACTGGCGATACAGGTAATCTACCTCTGCCTGTTGCAGACAATGACATTTTTTACCTTCGATATATCCGGTGTCTTTGCAGTCCGGACAGGTATAGAAGGGCGTAAGATAGTTGCCCGGTAAACCAAGTCTGGTAAGGATGTCCTGCTTTTCGCGGGTCAGTCTCTGGATATCCTGTTCCAGTCCGGTCAATGCCTGTCTGTCTCCCAATATGTAATTTTTCGCCCGCTGTACACTGGTGGATGCGATATCGGCATCGATTTCGTGCAGGCGTGGAACTTTCTTATAGAGCTGTTCTTTTCGTGCACGGGCAGTCTGCTCTGCCTGCCACTGGCGTTTGCTGTAGCCGCGCATGATCTCGTCATACTGGGCATTGGTCAACGGCATGTTGGGGCTCCTTTCTTAGTACAGAGACTTTTCCAGCAGCTTTTTGGAAAGCTGGTCATAATCATAGTCTCTCTGCTGGAAGTTGCTGAACTTCGTTGTGGTAACCGGACCGCTGGAAAGCTTAATGCGTTGTTTCGCACTTTTGGATTTCTGGAAATCTGCATCTGCTTTCTGAACATCTGCAAGTGTGTGGATCGATGCTGCATGCCAGTTTTTTAGGATGGAGTCTGTGTATTCAAAGCTCGGTTCATGGATGTTCTGAATAGTGCGTGAACATGCTTCGGTAATGATCTCTTTGGAGAATCCGTAAGTATTGCTCCATTTTTTCAAAAGCTCCATTTCAGATGGGACAAGATTTCTTCCACGGATGCCGAACGCTTTCATGACTGCATAATAAGTCTCGCTGTTCTGGCTTACCAGCTGTTTGGCTTCTTCCGGCGTATGTATGTTTTTTGAGTACCAGTCTTCTGCCACTTTCTGCATGTAGTGCAGGCTTGGATGTCCTTTGGCGATGCAGTTCTCGATCAGGAACTCGATGAGGTCTGAGGAGAAATGCAGCTGATCATACCAGCAGAAGATGAAGTTCAGGTCGCTCTGGTTGATGGTTCTGCCAAGATAAGTCTCGGTCAGAAAGATCAGTTCCTGGATATCTTCACGCTCTTTGAAAAGCTTTATGTCATCAGCGGTAGGAGCCGGTACTTCTTTTTCTGCTTCTGGCGCATCGACAGGCATGCTCTCGACGCTGTCTGTGGTGCTGCGGGCCGGCGTAACCGGCTGACCTGGCAAAACACAAATTCCGGAAAGGTTGTCTTCGTTGTCATACTCCAGACGGAGCAGCTGTACCTTTTCCCAGTATTTCAGCGCACGACTGACATCTTTTTCCGTGTAGTCGAAATGGTCGGCGACCTTCGACAGAGAAAAATCACAGTCCGGCTTTCCCATACAGCGAAGGAGGTAGAGGTAGATCTTTACATACTCTCCGTTGGCCTCTGTCATGTAATTGTCGATAAATTCATTCGGGATATAAGTTGCCAGCCCCGGAAGGCTGTTGATCAGTGTTATGTTTGCCATGTTCATCTCTCTCTTCAAAACTTCTTAAAACGTTCTCGTTACTTTGCTTATCTTGGGCACAGTATAGCACAGTTCTTTTTAAATGAGAAGAGGAAAAAATACCGCAAAGCCAGTGTTTTCAAGGGATTACGGTGGATGTGGATAATGTGGATAATGTGGAAAAATCCAAGTCGAAGGGAGGGGATATCTGTCGGAAAAAGGGGGAGAATCCCATAAACAGGGCATTTTTGCATAAGTGGACAAAAGATTGTTAAAATAAAAATTATCCACAACCGGATGTGCAAAGTTATGCACGGTCTGATTGTGGATAATGTGGATAAGTTGTTGATTTGATTACTTTCCGAGGAGATTTTCGCCTATTTTATACACATCCCCGGCTCCCATAGTTATCAACAGGTCGTTGTTTATACAAATTTTTAACAAAAAATTTTCAATCTCATCAAAAGATGGGAAATAATAGCTTTCTGTACCTGTTTTTGCAATATCGGCAGCCAGATTTTCGGAGGAGATGCCGAGAGTGTCGGTTTCTCTCGCTGCATAGACGTCTGCCAGGATCACAACATCTGCTTTGGATAATGCCTGTACAAAATCATTCCAGAATGCCTTGGTTCTTGTGTAAGTGTGCGGCTGGAATACGCATACGATCCGGTTGTGTGGATAATTATGCGCCGCAGTCAGTGTGGCAGCAATTTCTGTCGGATGGTGCGCATAGTCATCTACGACAGTGATATCTCCAAGATGTCCCTTGATCTCAAAACGTCTTTTTGTTCCGCCGAAGCTCTGAAGCCCCCGGATGATAATGGAGTCGTCAAATCCTGCCTCCAGCGCGAATGCGATAGCTGCCATGGCATTCTGGACATTGTGGCTTCCGGGTACGTTGAGCATGACATGAAAAGTATGTCCGGCTCCGTTTGCCTGGAAAGAGGCGCAGCCTTTTTCGTTATAGCTGATGTCGGATGCGTAGTAAGTTTCATTTCCGCTCAGGCCATAGGTTACTACTTTACATGTCAGACCTTTTGTGATCTCGTCCGGATTTTTGATTGTGCCGTTTAGGATCAATACGCCGTTATCTGCGGTGTTGCCTGCAAATTTGTGGAAAGAATGACGGATGTCATCCAGATCTTTAAAGAAATCCAGATGGTCTTCTTCTATATTTAATATGATGCTGTATTTCGGATAGAAGTTTAAGAAGCTGTTTGTATATTCACAGGCTTCTGTCAGGAATACATCGGAACCGCCCACGCGGATATTTCCACCGATGGCATCCAGAATGCCTCCGATTGAAATGGTAGGATCTGTGTCTGCCGCCAGAAGGATATGGGAGATCATAGATGTGGTCGTAGTCTTTCCGTGAGTACCGCTGACTGCGATGGAACGGGAGTAGTTGTCCATGATCTGACCGAGGAGTTCTGCTCTGGTCATGGTCGGGATCTGTAATTCTGTTGCTCTTGCAAGTTCCGGGTTGTCCGGGTGGATAGCTGCTGTGTATACGACTACATCGATTGATCCTGAGATGTTTGAAGCCCGCTGTCCAATCTGGATGATTGCGCCGTCTGCTTCCAGCTTCTGGGTCAGCTCGGATTTTTTAGAATCAGATCCGGAGATTGTAAATCCTTCCTTTAAAAGGATCTCAGCAAGACCGCTCATGCTGATGCCGCCGATGCCGATAAAGTGAATGTGGCATGGCTCCTGAAAATTTATTTTATACATGTTATCTACCTGCCTTACCTTATTATTAGTAAAAACGTGAAAAATACGTTTTTTTCATTATAGCACGGGGAAAGCTGTTTGAATACTGAAAATACAGGATTGCGAAAAGTCGAATCCTGACAAAATTTGTATGATTTGTCAAAAAAAGATTAAATACTTTAAAATAATTGGTAAAAATATATACCATTCTTCAAAAGTGTGTTATAATAAATGCAAACAAGCCGATCTCACGTGTGATTTGCCGGTTAATACGTACAGATGGCAGATATTCTGTTGTGGTTCGGTAACCAGGGATAAGGGTATGAAATGTTTTTCATATAGCAGGCGGCGGACCGGTGCGTGGTGTAGCCACGGTCGGAGGGTCGCTTTTTAAATTAGTAGAAATGGTATAAGAGGTGAGCACTATGATCCAAAAGGAAATGATAGCAATGCTTTTGGCTGGTGGTCAGGGGAGCAGATTAGGTGTTCTGACGTCTGATGTAGCCAAGCCTGCAGTTGCCTTTGGCGGCAAATATCGGATTATCGATTTTCCGTTGAGTAACTGTATTAATTCCGGTATAGATACTGTGGGTGTGTTAACACAGTATCAGCCATTGCGTCTGAACACGCATATTGGAATCGGGATTCCGTGGGATCTTGACAGAAACAATGGTGGAGTTACGATTCTGCAGCCTTATGAGAAGAGCGGAAGCAGTGAGTGGTACTCCGGAACGGCGAATGCGATCTATCAGAATATGAAATATATCGACAGCTACAATCCGGAATATGTACTGATCTTGTCCGGCGATCATATTTATAAAATGGACTATGAGGTTATGCTGGATTTCCATAAGGAAAACAATGCAGATGTAACGATTGCCGTTATGCCGGTTCCTATGGAGGAGGCAAGCCGTTTCGGTATTGTCGTAACAGATGAAAACCATCAGATCACGGAGTTTGAGGAGAAGCCGGAGCATCCAAGCAGCAATCTTGCATCTATGGGTATTTACATATTTACATGGAAAGCGCTGAAAGAAGCTCTAATCACAAAATCTGATGTGGAAGATTGTGATTTTGGTAAACATATCATTCCTTACTGTCATGAAAAAGGCGAACGGATCTTTGCTTATGAATATACTGGTTATTGGAAAGATGTAGGAACGCTTGGCTCTTACTGGGAAGCGAATATGGAACTGATCGATCTGATTCCGGAGTTCAACCTGTATGAGGAGTACTGGAAGATTTATACGAAGAGTGATGTGATTGCGCCTTCTTATATTGCGCCGGAAGCAAAGGTGGAAAAATGCATCATTGCTGAAGGGACGGAGATTCACGGAGAAGTATACGGTTCCGTGCTCAGTGCTAATGTTACGGTTGGAAAAGGAAGCGTGATCCGGGATTCCATCATCATGAGTGATGTTGAGATCGGAGAAAATACGGTCATCGATAAAGCAATCATTGCAGACGGTTGTGTGATCGGCTCTGACTGTGAGATCGGTGTGGGAGAAGAGAAGCCGAATAAACTGAAAGAAGCTGTATATTCCTTTGGCCTTGCTACCATTGGAGAAAATTCTGTCATTCCTTCCGGTGTGAAGATCGGAAAGAATACGGCGATTGCCGGAGAGACAGAGCCTGCGGATTATCCGGATGGAATACTGGACAGCGGAGAATATATTGTTAAGGCAGGTGGAAAGTGATGAAGGCATTAGGAATTATTTTGGCAGGCGGTAATAATAACAAAATGCAGGAATTGTCAACCAAACGGGCGACCGCAGCCATGCCGGTGGGAGGAAGTTACCGGTGTATTGATTTTGCCCTGAGCAATATGAGCAATTCCCATATTCAGCGAGTGGCGGTACTGACACAGTATAATGCGCGTTCCCTGAATGAACATCTGAGTTCCTCAAAATGGTGGGATTTCGGAAGAAAACATGGTGGTCTGTATGTATTCACGCCGACATTGACTGCAGATAACGGTTTCTGGTATCGCGGAACGGCAGATGCGATCTGGCAGAATATTGAGTTCCTGAAACGCAGTCATGAGCCGTATGTCATCATCGCAGGCGGCGATTGTGTATATAAACTGGATTTTAATAAAGTTCTGGATTATCATATCGAGAAAAAAGCAGACATTACCATTGTATGTAAAGATGTGGATGCCAGCACAGATGTGAGCCGTTTTGGCGTAGTTAAAATGAATGAGGATTATCGGATCGTTGAGTTTGAGGAGAAACCGATGGTATCCACCTCTCATACGATCTCTACAGGTATCTATGTCCTGCGCAGAAGACAGCTGATCGAGATGCTGGAAAAATGTGCAGAAGAAGACAGATATGACCTTGTTAATGATGTGCTGATCCGTTACAAAAATCTGAAACGGATCTATGGCTATAAGCTTGACAGCTACTGGAGCAATATTTCCACTGTAGATGCCTACTATCAGACAAATATGGATTTCCTGCAGCCGGATGTGCGCAAAGTATTTTTCAAGGATAGTCCACATATTTATTCTAAAGTGGATGATCTGGCACCGGCAAAATTTAATGCGGGCGCAGATGTCAAGAACAGTCTGGTAGCAAGCGGCTGTATTATCAATGGATCGGTGGAAAATTCCGTTCTGTTTAAGCAGGTGTTTGTCGGCAAGAACTGTGTGATCAAGAATTCTATCATTTTAAATGATGTTTATATTGGCGACAATACACATATTGAAAACTGTATTGTGGAAAGCCGGGATACGATTCAGGCAAACTCCTATTTTTATGGAGAGAATGGAGTTAAGATCGTATGCGAAAAAAATGAAAGATATATCATGTAAAGAGGTAGAATTACCGGTTGACACCGGATAAATGTCAGGGGGGCCTGAAGGCAGGGTTTCTGAATGGGGCAATTTCAGGATTCTGTTGGATGGAAAGAAAAGACGGGCTGTATGTTTTCCTTTTGGGGAAATCATGCGGTCGGTCTTTTTTTGTTTGACGAAATGGGGTAAAACCATTAAAATTGTCAAGTGACTTGCAGAAGTTGTGAAGGTCGTGCCACCAGACAGGAATCCAACGTGACCCGACCGTTTACGTTTGTTTCTGCAAACCTTGAAATTTTAAGGCATATATGCATTGTTGCTTCAATGTTTTCGATTGGCAAGTGCCCTGACGAGGCGTTGTTGGAGCACTGCTGAACAATCAGAAATTGTGGATTAAAAGGGAAGAGAAACATAGGACAGAAAGCGAGATAATTAACATGTTTTTAGTAGTGGGACTTGGAAATCCGGGGCAGAAATATGATAAGACCAGACATAATATTGGTTTTGATGTCATTGATGCCATTGGAGAGAAGTATAATATAGATATCAATGAGAAGAAATCAAAGGGGCTGTGCGGCAGCGGATATGTGGAAGGGCAGAAGGTTATTCTGGTAAAGCCGCAGACGTTTATGAACCTTTCCGGGGATTGTGTGGCTCCGCTGATGAATTTTTACAAGTTAGATCCGGAAACGGAGCTGATTGTTATTTTTGATGACATCAGTCTGGATCCGGGAAATATCCGTATCCGTAAAAAAGGGAGCGCCGGCGGGCATAATGGTATCAAGGATATTATTGCAAAGACGGGCAGTGACCGTTTTTCGCGGATCAAGGTCGGTGTCGGCGCAAAACCGTCAGATTGGGACCTGGCGGATCATGTACTGAGCCGTTTTTCAAAGGAGGACAGGGTCTCTGTGGAAGATGCAATCGATGAGGCTGTGGATGCGCTGGCATTGATGGTACAGGATCGTACGGATGAAGCTATGAACCTGTATAATCGTAAAAAAGTGGAAAAATAAGATTTATAGTGGCATTATACGGTGTTTTGTTTGTGATTTTAGCAACATATATTTTTATAATGAATCACACGATGAGCCATAGAATTTAGTACACCTGTAGAAGTATGGGAGACAGTAGTGTGAACAATGAGGAGAAATGGATATTAATATCTTTAGATTGAAACTATAAAAGATAGATAACAGAATGGAGTTTGACATGATGGATGCTTTTTTTGCTCCCTTAAAGGAGCTGAAAAGTTTTGAACAGTTACAAAAGCATATCGAAAAAGGAAACGGAGTTGTGCTGGCGACAGGCTGTATTGATTCGCAGAAGGCGCAACTGGTGGGTGCATTGCAAAGACCGGAATGTGCGCAGCTTGTGATTACGGCGGATGAGCAGAAAGCACGTCAGATGCTGGAAGAATGCCGGTTTTATATGCCACAGGCGGTGTATTTTCCGGCAAGGGATATTCTGTTTTATCAGTCTGATGTCTGCGGAAATGCGCTGACCAGAGATCGTATGCTTGTGTATCAGGCATTGCGGGAGCAGGAAGTACCGGTCATTGTTACAACCATTGATGCCGTTATGGAGCGTCTGATCCGTCCGGAAGTTTTGTATGATGCGATCCTTACCATTTCCTGTGAGCAGGAGTTGGATATGGAGCAGGTGCGCAAACAGCTGGTCAATATGGGATACGAGTATAACTATCAGGCGGAGCAGCCGGGACAGTTTGCTGTGCGGGGAGGAATCCTGGATATTTTCCCTTTGACGGAGCAGTCTCCCTATCGTGTGGAACTTTTTGGGGACGAGGTGGATTCCATCCGCCGGTTTGACGCAGAAAGTCAGCGTTCTATGGAAACGCTGGAAAAGGTCTGCATTTATCCGGTCAGTGAGCTGGTGTTGGATGAGACTGTGATCTCCGATGGCGTAGAGCGGATCCAGAAAGACTGTCAGACTTTGTATGAGACCTATCGGCAGCAGCGCAAGACACAGGAAGCCCATCGGTTGAAGGAAAACTGCGAGTATCTGATCGAGCAGTTGACCCAGACGGAGAGTATTCTGGGAGCAGAGACCTATCTGTCTTATTTTTATAAGGACACCAGAGGTTTGCTGGATTATATGGAAAAGAAATCCGGGGTAACCGTGTATGTGGACGAACCCCAGCGCTGTCTGGAGCGTGCCCGCGTGGTGGAACAGGAGTTTTCTGAAGGCATGTCCCAACGTCTGGAGAAGGGCTATATCCTGCCGGGACAGCTGGAAGTGCTGCAGCCGCTGGGGCAGATTGTAGAGCGGCTGAACCGGTTGTCTGCTGTGCTGCTTTCCACGTTGGAATCCAGACCGGCGGGACTGGATATTCAGGAGGTCTGCCATTTTCGTACCCGGAGTGTAAGTACCTATAATGGCAGCTTCGAGACGCTGATCGGAGATTTGAAAAAATATCACACCCAGGGATATCGTCTGATCTTATTATCCGGTTCCCGTACCCGGGCGGCAAGGTTTGCACAGGATCTTCAGGACGAAGGGCTTCCGGTATTTCTGGGAGAAGACCCATCCCGCGTGCTTTGTGACGGGGAATTGATGGTGCTGAACGGCACATTGAAAAGTGGATATGAATATCCGGAATTACGATTTGCAGTTTTGACGGAAAATGATATTTTCGGACAGAAACGAAAACAGAAAAAGAAGAAAAAACGTTATGAGGGCGAGCGGATCAACAGTTTTTCCGAATTGAAGGTCGGAGATTATGTGGTTCATGAAAATCACGGTCTGGGCATTTACCGTGGCATCGAGAAAATAGAAGTCAACAAAACGATAAAAGATTATATCAAAATCGAATATGACAAGGGTGGAAATCTGTATGTGTTGGCTACGCAGCTGGATCTGATTCAGAAGTATGCCGGTTCCGATGCCAAAAAACCGAAGCTGAACCGCCTGGGCGGACAGGATTGGGTGCGTACCCGTTCCAAAGTTCAGGGAGCGGTAAAGGAGATTGCCCAGGAACTGGTGGACTTATATGCAGCAAGGCAGAATACGGCAGGTTATGTCTATGGACCGGACACTGTATGGCAGAGAGAATTTGAAGAAATGTTCCCCTATGAAGAAACGGACGATCAGCTGGCTGCCATTGAAGCGACCAAACAGGACATGGAAAGCACGAAGATCATGGATCGCCTGATCTGCGGCGATGTGGGATTTGGCAAGACGGAAGTCGCGATCCGGGCCGCATTTAAAGCAGTACAGGAGGGAAAACAGGTGGCATATCTGGTACCTACCACAATCCTTGCACAGCAGCACTACAATACCTTTGCCCAGCGGATGAAGGATTTTCCGGTACAAGTAGATCTGATGTGCCGGTTCCGCACATCAAAGCAGCAGAAGCAGACGATCGAAGATTTGAAAAAAGGGATGTGCGATATTGTTATCGGTACGCACAGACTGCTGTCAAAAGATGTGGAATTTAAAAATCTGGGGCTGTTGATCGTGGATGAGGAGCAGCGGTTTGGCGTGACCCATAAAGAGAAGATCAAACAGATGAAAAAGGATGTGGACGTGCTGACGCTGACAGCAACGCCAATTCCGCGAACGCTTCATATGAGTCTGGTGGGAATCCGGGATATGAGCGTTCTGGAAGAAGCACCTATGGATCGAATGCCGATTCAGACCTATGTGATGGAATATGATGAGGAAATGGTGCGGGAAGCAATCAAACGGGAACTTTCCAGAGGCGGTCAGGTGTACTATGTCTTTAACAGGGTTAATCAGATTGCAGATATGACGGCAAAGATCTCAGAACTGGTGCCGGAAGCATCCGTTGCCTATGCTCATGGACAGATGCGGGAGAGGGAACTGGAAGATATTATGTATCAGTTTATCAATGGGGAGATCGATGTGTTGGTATCTACTACCATCATCGAGACAGGTCTGGATATCTCCAATGCAAACACGATGATCGTTCACGATGCGGACAACATGGGATTATCACAGCTGTATCAGCTCCGGGGCAGGATTGGGCGTTCCAACCGGACATCCTATGCGTTCCTTATGTATCGCAGAAACAAGATGCTCCGGGAAGTAGCAGAGAAACGACTGTCTGCTATCCGTGAATTTTCGGAGCTTGGAAGTGGGTTTAAGATCGCCATGAAAGATCTGGAGATTCGTGGAGCCGGTAATCTGCTGGGAGCGCAACAGCATGGACATATGGAAGCGGTAGGATATGACCTGTATTGTAAAATGCTGAATCAGGCGGTCAAAACGGTCAAAGGTGAGCGGGAAGAATCCGATGATTTTGAAACTGTTCTGGAGTTAGACCTGGATGCGTACATCCCGGCTTCCTATATTCCCAATGAAAATCAGAAGCTGGATATCTACAAGCGCATCGCCTGTATTGAGAATGAGGAAGAGAGCAGCGAGATGATGGATGAGCTGATCGACCGTTTCGGAGATCCGCCAAAATCAGTGGAAAACCTGCTGCTCATTGCCCAGCTGAAAGCGCTGGCACATAAGGTATATCTTACGGAGGTTTCCGAAAAAAGTTCGGAGATCCGTTTCCAGTTGTATGAAAAAGCAAAAGTGGATGCGGCAAAGATCCCGGAGATCGTAGAGCTTTTCCGTCCGTATCTGAACTTCCGGGTGGACAGCAAAGCGCCGGGCTTCTATTACCGGAAGAGAAAGGGAGGTCCAGATACGCTGACGGTTGTGAAGAATTTCCTGACGTTGATGGAGCAGAAGCTTTTGCTGACGTAATATTGTTGCTTTCTACAAAACGGTTGCGGCAGACCAGGAAAACAGGTATACTGAAATGAAATAGATGGGAATACGCAAATATTCCTGCGAGAAAGGACTTGGATTTTATGAAAGCAAAAAAAATAGCAGCAGTATTGTTGGCAGGATTAGTGCTTGGCTCTGTAGCACTCAGTGGCTGCGGAAAACTAAATGCGAATGCTACGGCAGTGACCATCGATGATACAAAAGTATCTCTTGGATTTGCAAATTTTGCTGCGAAATATCAGCAGGCAATCTGTGACAAGTATTATGTTGCTTATTTTGGCGAAGATGTCTGGAAACAGGAGTCCAATGCGCAGGATGGAAAGACCATGCAGGATGTCCAGAAGGACAATATCATGGAACAGCTGGAAGACTGGTATTTGCTGGATGCTGCAAAGGATGATTATAATGTATCCATTTCAGATGAAGAGCAGACCGGGATTTCCGAGGCTGCAAAGGCTTTTATGGATGCAAACAGTAAAGAAGCCATTTCTCAGGCTGGCGCGACACAGGAATATGTGGAGCAGCTGCTGTATTTCAATCTGCTTCAGTACAAGATGAAAAATGCCATTGAGGAGAAGGCAGAAGTAAATGTATCCGATGAGGATGCGGCGATGCGTACATTCAGTTATATTACATTTGCGAAGCCATCTGACAGCAGTACAGCCAGCAATACTTCTGCGAGCAGTTCCAGTGCCAGCAGCAGTTCGTCCTCTGCTTTAACACAGGAGCAGATCAATGCATACGCACAGCAGGCAAAAACAGATTTTGATACAGTAGGAACGACTGTTGGAACACAGAATACCTATTCTTATGATAAAAATGACAGCCAGATGGATAAATCTGTGATCGAAGAGGCAGACAAGCTGAAAGCCGGAGAGGTATCCGGGCTGATCGAAGGCGATGATAATTACTATGTGATTCGTCTGGACAGCGAATATGATGCAGAGGCTTCTGCAAGCAACAAAGAGACTCTGATCCAGGAGCAGAAAGATAACTATTATACCGATGTCCTGAAAAAACTGAGAGATAATGCAAAGATAAAAGTAAATACCAGCGAATGGAAGAAAGTTACATTTACAGATCTTTTTGAGATTTCTTCTGATGAGGAACAGTAAATTAGTATGAAAAATACATTCGGATTCGTAGAGCGTATGAAACTGAAAAGGCAGCCACGCGGCTGCCTTTTCTTTGGGGAGATTGAGTTATGAAAATGTTTAATCTGTTGGTTTTATGAAGTTTGGCTCTTCAAAAACTCACTAGAGATATTTCTTATTGACAAGTCTTAGTATAACGGGGAAATATGTCTGAATTGTGGCAGATTTATGAAGACTCTATGAAAGAATCTAAAAGAAAAATAAACAAAATAAAAAGATTAGAAAGACAGAGACGAGAACAGATGAAAAAAGATAATATTGTGTTGATCGGAATGCCTGGTGTGGGCAAAAGTACAGTGGGAGTCATCCTTGCAAAGATCCTTGGATACCAGTTTGTAGATGCGGATCTGGTCATTCAGAAAGAGGAAGGAAAGCTTCTGAAAGACATTATTGCGGAGAAAGGAACCGATGGATTTATTCAGGTGGAAAACCGGGTAAACAGTAATCTGCAGGTGCATGAGTCTGTTGTTGCCACCGGCGGCAGTGTTGTATATGGAACAGAAGCTATGGAACATCTCAGTGAGATCGGAACAGTCGTATATTTGAAACAGTCTCTTCGAAAATTGGAGCGCCGCCTTCGAAATATCAAAAATCGCGGTGTCGTACTCCGCCCGGGGCAGACATTAAAAGATCTTTACCGGGAACGGACCGTATTGTATGAAAAATATGCAGACATTATCGTAGACGAAAGTAATCTGAATGTGGAGCAGACCGTGGAGGCTGTGATCGATGCCCTGAAGCGTTAATATCAGATGCCGGGGCGGGCAAAAAGATAGTATTTTTATTATTTATTTCCTGAACTGTGGGGAAATATGCCAAACTGGGAAATCGCAGATTCTGTTTATGATTTACAGATTGCCTGCGGGGAACAGGCACCGATTGGATGCGACAGAATATAATAAGATAGATACATAGTGTTGTAATCTGTTCCGATCGCACTGCATTTTTGGCAAAAGTGATAAAATCTTTTAATATAAAGTTAATATTTTTAGAATTTACATCGTTTTTATTTATGCTATAATATATTTTGATATTTTTTGGTTTGCAGCAGATAAAGGAAAAGAGCTGAAAATGCTGTTTTGCTGCGGTTCAGAAAATACAGGGAATAAAAAAGATTCCCGCATAATGAGAAAATGATTGACAGTGAAATTGTTAAGTTACTATAATAGTGATTTGTTATTCAATATATAGCATAGAGGTGCGAAATGGATCAGTATGTAATCAAAGGCGAGGTTCCGTTGAGAGGAACGGTTGACATTGGCGGTGCAAAAAATGCCGCACTTGCGATCCTGGCGGCTGCAGTTATGACTGACGAGACCGTCGTAATAGATAATCTTCCGGATGTCCGTGATATTAATGTCCTGTTACAGGCAATCTCAGAGATCGGGGCAAAAGTAGAAAGAACAGGGGCTCATTCTGTAAAGATCAATGGCTCCTTTATTCATAGTGTTAGTGTTGACAATGAATTTATCAAGAAAATCAGAGCTTCTTATTATCTTCTGGGCGCATTGCTTGGAAAGTACAAAGAGGCTGAGGTTGCTCTTCCGGGCGGATGTGATATCGGAAGCAGACCGATCGATCTTCATCAGAAAGGTTTTCGCGCATTAGGCGCGGAAGTGGAGATCCGCGGAGGCATGATTTCTGTAAAAGCAGAGCATCTGCATGGAAACCATATCTATATGGATAAAGTTTCTGTCGGCGCTACGATCAATATTATGATGGCAGCAGCCATGGCAGAAGGTAAGACTGTAATTGAAAATGCAGCAAAGGAACCTCATGTCGTAGATGTGGCAAACTTTCTGAACTGTATGGGCGCAAATATCCGCGGCGCAGGAACGGATGTCATTCGTATCGAGGGTGTTCCAAAATTGCATAAGACAGAGTATTCTGTCATTCCGGATCAGATCGAAGCGGGAACATTTATGTTTGCGGCAGCAGCGACAGGCGGCGACGTGACAGTAAAAAATGTAATCCCGAAACATCTGGAGTCTACAACGGCAAAACTGCTGGAAGTGGGATGTAAAGTGGTGGAAGATGATGATTCCGTGCGTGTGATCGCTCCGGAAAAACTGCGCCATACGCAGGTAACGACTCTTCCATATCCGGGATTTCCGACAGATATGCAGCCACAGATGGGTGTTGTGCTTGGTCTTGCAGAAGGGATCAGTACGATCACAGAAAGTATTTTTGAAAATCGTTTCCGCTATGTGGATGAACTGACGAAGATGGGGGCATCCATCAAAGTCGAAAGCAATATTGCGATTATCAGTGGTGTGAAACATTACAGTGGAGCTCGGGTCAGCGCACCGGATTTAAGAGCCGGCGCAGCGCTTGTCATAGCAGGACTTTCTGCAGAAGGCATTACGGTAGTGGACGATATCTTCTATATAGAAAGAGGATATGAGGCATTTGAGAAAAAACTTGCTTCTCTTGGCGCCAAGATACAGAGAGTAAATTCTGAAAAAGAGATTCAGAAGTTCCGGTTAAAAATTTCTTAATTTTGCAAAACCGGCAAAATTAAAATTAACAGATTTGATCTGTGAGAATGTCAGAGATATATTTTGCAGATGAAAATATAAGAAAACTAGATAGAAGTAGATAAACATCTACGACAACCGGAAATATGTGAAAGTTTTATATATACAACTATCTACATATGTATATAAAAAAGAAACAACCAAATTGATTTGAATATATCCAACGACCACATTAACTTATATACTTTTATGCAGTTGGTTAGTTGGAAAAAACGGAGGAAAAAACAAATGGAGAAATTATTATTTACTTCAGAGTCAGTTACTGAAGGACATCCGGATAAAATGTGTGATGCGATTTCAGATGCGATTCTGGATGCCTGCATGGCACAGGACCCGATGAGCCGTGTCGCTTGTGAAGCTGCAAGCTGTACCGGTTTCGTACTTGTAACAGGTGAGATCACTACAAAAGCACAGCTTGATATCCCGACAATCGTTCGTAATACTGTAAACGAGATTGGATATGACAGAGCTGAGACCGGATTTGATGGTCATACATGTGCAGTTATGGTTGCACTGGATCAGCAGTCCCCGGATATCGCTATGGGTGTTGATAAAGCGCTTGAAGCAAGAGAAAATAAAATGTCTGACGCTGAGATCGAGGCAATTGGTGCCGGCGATCAGGGTATGATGTTTGGTTATGCTACAAATGAGACTGAGGAATACATGCCGTATCCGATTTCTCTGGCACACAAACTTTCCCTTCAGCTTACAAAAGTTCGTAAAGATGGCACTCTGAAATATCTGAGACCGGATGGAAAGACTCAGGTATCTGTAGAATATGATGAGAACGGCGCTCCAAAGAGACTGGAAGCAGTAGTTCTTTCTACACAGCATGATGAGGATGTAACTCAGGAGCAGATTCATGAGGACATCAAAAAATATGTATTTGATCCGATTCTCCCGAAAGAGCTGATCGATGATGAGACAAAATTCTTCATCAACCCGACAGGTCGTTTCGTAATCGGTGGACCGCACGGCGATGCAGGTCTGACAGGAAGAAAGATTATCGTAGATACTTACGGTGGATACGCTCGTCACGGCGGTGGAGCTTTCTCCGGTAAAGACTGTACAAAAGTAGACCGTTCTGCAGCATATGCAGCACGTTACGTTGCTAAAAATCTGGTTGCAGCAGGTCTTGCAGATAAATGTGAGATCCAGCTTTCTTATGCAATCGGTGTAGCACAGCCGACATCTATCATGGTAGATACATTCGGAACAGGGAAACTTGCAGATGAGAAACTGGTAGAGATTGTTCGTGAGAACTTCGACCTTCGTCCGGCTGGAATCATTAAAATGCTTGATCTGAGAAGACCAATCTACAGACCGACCGCAGCATATGGTCACTTCGGACGTAACGATCTGGATCTTCCGTGGGAAGCACTGGATAAAGTAGAAGCACTGAAAAAATATCTGTAAGTTATACATAGTGACTGGTAACAGACACGCTTAATACAGACCTATAAAAGTCTGGCTTTAAGGGAATACCTTAAAGTCAGACTTTTTTTAATTAAGTTAATAGCAGAAAATCATAAAAAAAGTATAAAGTTCTCCGTTAATACACAACTCTATGGTATGATAAAAGCTATCAGACAGGGATTTACAACAGGATCCCGCGAGATACGAAGAAAAGATGGGGAGGGTCTTAGGATGAAATTAAAGACAAGACTGATATTTTCTTTTTGTGTCATGCTGTTTTTACCGATCGTGCTTGCAGGCACTGCATTACTTGCTGTTTATCAGATGCAGGTACATACGATCAAACAGACTTACGGGCTGGAAAAAGATGAGGGAAATTATCTGTTTTCCAACTCATTACAGATTCTGAACCGTTACACGAAAACGGATTTTGAAGAATTGGAAAAGATTGCCTGGTCGGATCCACAGAAGCTGACGGATAAGTCATATCTGGAACAGAAAAATACAGAACTTCAGGAAAAACAATCCTTTTTGGTAAGCGTTTCGGATGATCAGATTTATTATAACGGAGAGAAGAACTCGGTTCATACGGATGCACAGCTGTTGGAACTTCTTCCAGACTACGGATCACAGTGCGGAGATAATGGATATTATCTGGAAAACGATGTGCAGTGGCTGGTTAAGCAAGTGGATTTTCGGACAGCAGATGGACATCAGAACAGCGTCTATATCGTAGCATCTACGGAAAATGTGCTGCCGGAGATGAAAAAACTGATCATGGATATGGGCGTATCCGTCGTTTTGGTACTGATCCTTACTGCAGCAGTCATGACAATTTGGATCTATAAAGGCATTATCAACCCGATCGCAAAACTGAAAGTTGCTACGCAAAATATCAAAGAAGGAAATCTGGATTTTACCATAGAAGCGGAAAACGAAGATGAAATCGGGGAATTGTGCCGGAACTTTGAACAGATGCGGCAGCGCTTGAAAGAAAGCACAGAAGAAAAGATTTCTTCTGAGAAGGAAAACCGTATTCTGATCAGTAATATCGCTCATGATCTGAAGACCCCGTTGACGACGATCAAAGGTTATGCGGAAGGTATCATGGACGGGATCGCCAATACGCCGGAAAAACAGGAGAAATACATCCGGACGATCTACAATAAAGCGACAGAAATGGATCGCCTGATCAATGAGCTGACGTTGTATTCCAAGATCGATACGAACCGTATCCCGTATAACTTTAAGAAGATTAACGTGGAAGAATATTTCAGCGATTGTGTAGAAGATATCGGACTGGAACTAGAAGCTGCGGATATCGGACTGGCATATTATAATTATGCGGATGAAAAAACAGTTATCATTGCAGATCCGGAGCAGTTGAAACGTGTGCTGTCCAATATTGTTGGAAATTCCGTGAAATATATGAATAAACAAAAAGGTTTCATCAACATCCGTATCAAAGATGTGGGTGATTTCATTCAGGTAGAGATTGAAGATAATGGGCAGGGAATCCCTGTCAAGGATCTGCCCTATATCTTTGACAGGTTTTACCGGAGTGACGCATCCCGTAACTCCGGCACCGGCGGAAGCGGCATCGGACTTTCCATTGTTAAGAAGATCATTGAAGACCATGGTGGAAAAATATGGGCCACCAGTAAAGAAAATACAGGAACCGTTATGTATTTTGTAATAAGAAAGTATCAGGAGGTACCAAATGAGTAAGATTTTGATTATTGAAGATGAAGAAGCCATTGCAGATCTGGAGAAAGATTATCTGGAGCTGAGCGGATTTGAAGTGGAGATAGAGACAAGAGGCGATCGCGGACTGGAGCGTGCGTTAGAAACGGATTATGATATGTATATTTTGGATCTGATGCTTCCGGGCATCGATGGATTCGAGATCTGTAAGAAGATCCGTGAGGTAAAGAATACGCCTGTATTGATGGTGTCCGCGAAGAAAGACGATATCGATAAGATCCGTGGACTTGGCCTCGGCGCGGATGATTATATTACAAAACCATTTTCACCAAGTGAGCTGGTTGCCCGCGTAAAAGCGCATCTTGCCCGCTATGAACGTCTGATTTCCAGCAACGTGCAGGAAAACGAGATCATTGAGATCCGCGGCATCCGCATCGACAAAACTGCCCGTAGAGTATGGGTTAACGACGAAGAAAAGCAGTTTACTACAAAAGAGTTCGATCTACTTACATTCCTTGCCCAGAACCCGAACCATGTATTTACCAAAGAGGAACTGTTCAACAAGATATGGGATATGGAATCCATCGGAGACATCGCTACCGTAACCGTTCACATCAAAAAAATACGCGAAAAAATCGAATTCAACACCGCAAAACCGCAGTACATTGAAACTATATGGGGAGTAGGTTACAGATTCAAGCTGTAAAGCTTGGATCGTAAGAAAAAAGAAGAACGGCCATGCAGGTCTTCCACGGCGGAGCCGTACTGGAATGAAGACCTGCGCTCATATGTCGGAGACATATGCAGCGACTATATGGGGCGTAGGTTACAGATTCAAGCTGTAAGAAAGTAAGAGAAGTATGGATATTAGTATTATTTATGAAGACAGGGACATCATCGTCTGCCAGAAGCAGGGCGGGATTGCCGTCCAGACGCCGAGGATCGGTCAGCAGGATATGGTCAGCATCTTGAAAAACTACCGGGTATTGAAAAAAGAAGAACCCTACATCGGAATCATCCATCGTCTGGATCAGCCGGTGGAAGGTGTGATGGTCTTTGCAAAGACGAAGGCTGCGGCAGCCAGTCTTTCAAAGCAGATCGCCCAGCGGACGACGGATAAATATTATCTGGCGGTCGTACAGGGAAAATTTGCGGAGCAGCAGGGCGTGCTGGAGCATGATCTGGTGCGAGATGGAAGAAACAATCTGTCCCATGTGGCAAAGCCGGGAGAAAAAGATGCAAAACACGCGCGGCTCAGCTATGAAGTGCTGGAGTATCAGCCGGAGGCAGATGAAAGTCTGGTCAGGATTCATCTGGATACCGGCCGCCATCATCAGATCCGTGTACAGATGGCTGCCATCGGTCATCCGCTGGTGGGAGACCAGAAATATAATCCTCAGGCACAGCGGATACGTGGAAATGTCGCATTGTGTTCCTGTGAGATTGCCTTTGCCCATCCATCGACCGGTAAGCGGGAACATTTTCGGATCGTTCCTTCCAATCCGTTTTTTGGCCAGTTTACAAATATTAATGTTTAGTTTTAATAAAGCTGTGTAAATCTGTTGAAAAATTATAAGCATAAGAAAACTGTGTGATGCTGCCGAGCCTTATCTCGTGGGCTGCCGGTTTTGCAGAACCGGAACTTATGTACCGTTGCAAGTAGCACCCAGGCAGAAGCAGGTTTTCGTTGCTTATGATTTTTCAATAGTCTATAACGGCTTGACATTTCAGATGCTTTCACTTACAATGGTTCAGAAATAAAAAACGACTGTGAAAAGGAAATAGTACGTTTGCAGAAGGGCTGCAGAGAGGAGATTACTGGTGCGAGATCTCTGCCCGGAGCTTACTGAACCGACCCTTGGAGTCCGGCATGAAAAGTGTCGCGTATCTCTGCGTTAAAGAGAAATGAGCGTATATTCTTTTTGGAATATAAATCAGGGTGGTACCGCCGGAATTCCGGTCCCTAAGAGGAAACTTGTGGGGATTGTGAATCCGGCGTTTTTGGTTGCCTTTTCCCACAGAATCTGATAGAAGCGATATTAGAAGAAGAGAATAAATAACAAGGAGAGATCATCATGGCAAAAGACAAGAAATTAGTAGAAGCCATCACATCTATGGACGAAGATTTCGCCCAGTGGTATACAGATGTGGTTAAAAAAGCAGAACTTACCGATTATTCCAGCGTAAAGGGATGTATGGTAATCAAACCTTATGGTTATGCGATCTGGGAAAATATCCAGCATGAGCTTGACCGCAGATTCAAAGAGACAGGTGTAGAGAACGTATATATGCCAATGTTTATTCCGGAAAGCCTTCTGGAAGTAGAGAAAGACCATGTAGAAGGATTTGCACCGGAAGTAGCATGGGTAACTTATGGCGGTCTGAACCCGCTGCAGGAGCGTATGTGTGTACGACCGACTTCCGAAACACTGTTCTGTGATTTTTACAAAAATGCGATTCAGTCTTACCGTGATCTGCCGAAAGTATACAATCAGTGGTGCTCTGTTGTTCGTTGGGAGAAAGAGACAAGACCGTTCCTTCGTTCCAGAGAGTTCTTATGGCAGGAAGGACATACTGCCCATGCTACCGCAGAAGAAGCAGAACAGAGAACTGTACAGATGCTGAACCTGTATGCAGATTTCTGTGAAGAAGTGCTGGCAATGCCGGTTATCCGCGGACAGAAAACAGAGAAGGAAAAATTCGCAGGTGCAGAAGCTACCTATACCATCGAGGCTCTGATGCATGATGGTAAAGCGCTGCAGTCCGGTACCAGCCATAACTTTGGCGATGGATTTGCAAAAGCATTCGGCATCCAGTTTACTGATAAAGACAACAAGCTGAAATATGTACACCAGACCTCCTGGGGTATGACAACCCGTCTGATCGGCGCGATCATCATGGTCCATGGCGATGATTCCGGTCTGGTACTGCCGCCGCGTATCGCTCCGACCCAGGTTATGGTCATCCCGATCCAGCAGCACAAAGAGGGTGTTCTGGAGAAAGCAAATGAGATCCGTGAGCGTCTCGGCAAAGTGTGCCGTGCAAAACTGGATGACTCTGATAAGAGCCCGGGCTGGAAATTCTCCGAGCAGGAGATGCGTGGTATCCCGGTTCGTGTAGAACTTGGACCGAAAGATATTGCAAACAATCAGTGTGTACTGGTTCGCCGTGACACAAGAGAGAAGATCTCCGTATCCCTGGATGAAGTAGAGACAAAGATTACAGAGTTGCTTGAGACGATTCAGCAGGATATGTTCAATCGTGCAAAAGCACACAGAGATGCCCACATTTACGATGCACACAACTATGATGAGTTTGCTCAGATCGTAGAGAATCAGCCTGGATTTATCCGCGGTATGTGGTGCGGAAGCCGTGAGTGTGAGGAGAAAATCAAAGAAGATACTGCTGCTACCAGCCGCTGCATGCCGTTCCATGATCAGGAGCGTATCGCAGAGACTTGCGTTTATTGTGGAAAACCGGCGCATAAACTGGTATACTGGGGTAAAGCTTACTAAAGCAGAATTTATTAAATAATCAGCCGTGAGAAAGGAGGCGGATAAAATGTTAAACAGAAAAATGGAACTTCCCGAGCATGTGCGGCATATTATCCGCCGCCTGATGTCTCATGGATATGAAGCTTATGCCGTGGGCGGATGCGTCCGCGATATGATGCTGGGAAGAGAACCGGAGGACTGGGATATTACGACTTCGGCGCTTCCGGAGCAGGTCAAGGAATTGTTTCCGCATACGATTGATACCGGTATCCAGCATGGCACCGTTACTGTTATGATCGACCATGAAGGCTATGAAGTTACCACTTACCGGATTGATGGAGAATACGAGGACAGCCGGCATCCAAAGAGCGTGCAGTTTACACCATTGCTGTTGGAGGACTTAAGGCGCAGGGATTTTACCTTTAATGCTATGGCTTACAATGATGAAGTCGGGCTGGTGGATGAGTTCCACGGGGCAGAAGATCTGGAACGACATGTCCTGCGGTGCGTGGGAGATCCAATGGAGCGGTTTCAGGAAGATGCTCTTCGTATGATGCGCGCCGTGCGTTTCGCAGCACAGTTGGACTGCGAGATCGAGGAAGCGACAAAAGAGGCAATCCAGAGACTGGCTCCCACGCTTTCCAAGATCAGTGCAGAACGGGTTCGTGTGGAACTGCTCAAACTTCTTATATCCCCTCATCCGGAAATGATGCGGCAGCTTTATGAATTGAAGATCACGGATGTGGTGCTTCCGGAATTTTCGGTTATGATGCAGACGCCACAGCACAACCGGCATCATCGGTATTCTGTGGGCGAGCATACCATTCATGCATTGCAGAACGTCCCGCCGGACAAGATCCTGCGATTGACAATGCTTTTCCATGATGTGGCAAAACCACCCTGTAAAACGACGGATGGCAACGGTGTGGATCATTTTATGGGACACCCGGAAAAAGGTGCGGAAATGACGCGTAAGATCCTGCGGCGTTTGAAATTTGATAATGCCACGCTTCAGCGGGTCGTTGCGCTGGTAAAGATCCATGACAATAAGCCTTCCCTGCGTCCGGTGCGGATACGAAAGGCGATCGTGCAGGACGGACTGGAGCAGTACCCGAACCTGTTTGTTGTGAAGCGTGCAGATATCCGTGCACAGAGTGATTACCAGAGAGAAGAAAAATTGGCTTATGTAGATTCTTATGAAGCCGTTTATGAGCAGATCTTAAAAAACGGAGACTGTCTCTCGTTAAAGGAGATGGCGGTAAAAGGGGAAGATCTGATCGCCTGGGGCATGAAGCCGGGAAAAGAGATCGGAGTCGTATTAAATCAGATGTTTCAGGAAGTTCTGGAGCATCCGGAACATAACAATGAGGAGTATCTGAAAAAGAGATTTCTTCAGGGAGCATACTTTTAACACCCTTTTCATATGATGAAAGAGACACGTAAAACTGTCTGTAAACGTCATATGAAGGGGTGTTTTTATGTATTATCAGATAGAGCAGGTACTGGAACAATATGATCTGGGTCAGGCGGTAGTCAGTAAGGGGCGGCAGATGCTGCTGTGTGAGACAGGGGATGGACCGCGGGCATTGAAGATCTTTAACGGCAGACAGGCGAAGGCGCAACTGCTGTATGAACTGGGGGAATTTCTGTATGCGCAGGGGATGCATACGGATGGACTGATGAAGACTACGGAGGGGGAGCTGTGGGCACAGGGAGTGGATGGCGTCGTCTATACGCTGCATCGCTGGTACCGGGGACGAGAATGCGAGGCAAAGAACCGGGGCGATGTTCTGCGGTCAGTCCGCGCTCTTGCCGGACTGCATCAGACACTCCGACGGTTTCAACCGGGAGAAGGGCTGACTTGCAGGCTGCGGGAAGATCCGTTATCCGAATATGAACGTCACAACCGGGAACTTTGCCAAATCCGCAATTTTTTGCGAAAGAAGAAAAAGAAAAATGAGTTTGAGCGGCTGTTTCTGGAATGTTTTCCGTTTTTTTTCCAGCAATGCAGGCAGGCAGGACTGTATCTGGAATCAGCTGGAAATCTGCCGGGAATGATCGGCATCTGTCATGGAGATTTTAACCAGCACAATATCGTATCCTTATCTGGAAATAGCGGGCATGCGATCCTGAATTTTGAACGGGCAGGATATGGCATGCAGGTGTCAGATCTGTGCAATTTTATGCGTAAGATCCTGGAGAAGCATAACTGGGAGGAAGGACTTGGTATGGCGATGCTGCGGGAGTATGAAAAGGGATGTCCGCTGACACCGGGAGACCGGCTCCAACTCTATTGCAGGCTGTCCTATCCGGAGAAATTCTGGAAGATTGCAGACCGCTATTATGGCTCACGAAAGGTATGGATCTCCGGGCAGAATCTGGAGAAACTGAAAAAGGAGATCCGGCAGAATGACGCAAGATGTCGATATCTGGGACAATTACGGGAAATTCTTACATAAATTTATCATAAAAAATCATTCCTCTGTAGGATTCCCTTTTCTGGTGTGTTATAATAAACTATATTTTCTGTAGTTAAAACTTTTACATATAAAACAGCTGCAGAACAGGAAAAGTCCACAGAAAAAGCAGGATGTATCTGGGGATTCCATGCCCGGTAAAAGGACAGAGAACCGGTAAAAGACTGTGGATAAAATTCAGAGAAGTAACAGGAGGAATGGTAAATGGGTTACAGAGAAATTTATGAATCATGGCTTGCAAATCCGTATTTTGACGAGGACACGAAAGCGGAATTAAAAGCAATCGCAGATGATGACAACGAGATCAAAGAACGTTTTTATAAAGACCTTGAGTTTGGTACCGCAGGTCTGCGCGGCATTATCGGCGCCGGTACCAACCGTATGAATATTTATACTGTCCGCAAAGCAACACAGGGTCTGGCAAACTATATTCTGACCCAGGGAAAACAGAAACAGGGCGTAGCCATTGCTTATGATTCCAGACATATGTCTCCGGAATTTGCAGATGAATCCGCACGCTGTCTGGCTGCAAACGGAATTAAAGCGTATGTGTTTGAGACGCTGCGTCCGACACCGGAGCTGTCTTATGCAGTGCGCAAACTGGGATGCGCAGCAGGCATTAACATTACGGCCAGCCATAATCCTCCGGAGTATAACGGATATAAAGTATACTGGGAGGACGGTGCACAGATCACACCGCCTCATGATGCAGGTATTATGGATGAGGTGCGACAGGTTACCGATTATGGTCAGGTTAAGACTATGGATGCAGAGGCAGCAGTGCTTGCAGGTCTGTATGAGACCATCGGAAAAGGAATTGATGATCCGTACATCGAAGAGCTGAAAAAAATGATCCTTCATCCGGAAGCAATCGAGGCAGCCGCAGAGGATCTGAAGATCGTATATACACCACTTCACGGAACAGGAAATATCCCGGTTCGCCGTGTACTCAGCGAGCTTGGTTTCAAACATGTATATGTTGTTCCGGAGCAGGAGCTTCCGGATGGCGATTTCCCGACTGTAAGCTATCCGAACCCGGAAGCAAAAGAAGCTTTTGCACTGGGACTGAAGATGGCAGAAGAGCTGGATGCGGATCTGGTACTGGCAACTGATCCGGATGCAGACCGTCTGGGCGTATATGTGAAAGATGCGCAGACAGGCGAATATCATTCTCTGACCGGAAATATGTCCGGCTGCCTGATCGGCGAGTATGAGATCAGCCAGCGCAAAGCGGTCAAAGGACTTCCGGAAGACGGCGCACTGGTAAAATCTATCGTAACGACAAATCTTGCAGATGCCATCGCAGATAGTTACGGAATCCAGCTTTGCGAAGTGCTGACAGGTTTCAAATACATCGGTCAGAAGATGCTGGAGTTTGAGACAAAAGGAACCGGTACATACCTCTTCGGACTGGAAGAAAGCTATGGCTGTCTGCCGGGAACTTATTGCAGAGACAAAGATGCTGTGGCAGCTTCCATGGTACTCTGTGAGGCAGCAGCATTTTATAAAACACAGGGCAAGACACTGTGGGATGCCATGATTGATCTGTACGAGAAATACGGATATTACAAAGATGATGTAAAATCTATTACCCTTGCCGGCATTGAAGGACTGGAGAAGATCCAGACGATCATGAACACCCTGAGAGACAATGCGCCTGCAGAGATCGGCGGCTATAAAGTAGCCCGTGTCCGTGACTACAAGAAAGGCATCATTACTGATATGAGTGATGGTTCTGAGAGCCCTGCCGGTCTGCCGGAATCCAATGTACTTTACTATGATCTTCCGGATGCTGCATGGGTATGCGTAAGACCTTCCGGTACAGAGCCGAAAGTAAAATTCTACTATGGAATCAAGGCAGAAAACATGGTTGCGGCAGACGAAAAATCCGAAGCACTCGGAAAAGCTGTTCTTGCTATGATAGAGCCGATGCTTTAAAGCTTTTTTTCCTTGACAAACAGGTGGAAAACCAGTATATATATTCTATACAGTGTACGTCCTGGCATAGTTTGCTAAGGTTTTTTTGGGTAAATTGTATCTTATATTTGGTAGGAGGAAACATTAATGAACAAAACAGAATTAGTTGCAGCGATCGCAGAGAAAGCTGACTTACAGAAAAAAGATGCAGAGAAAGCAATCGCAGCTTTCACAGAGGTTGTTGCAGAGACTCTGAAAAAAGGAGATAAAATTCAGTTAGTAGGTTTTGGTACTTTCGAAGTTGCTGAGAGAGCAGCAAGAACCGGAAGAAATCCGCAGACAAAAGAGACGATTGAGATCCCGGCTTCCAAAGCTCCGAAATTCAAAGCAGGAAAAGCTTTAAAAGATCAGATCAACGGCTAATATAAAGTAGTAAGATGACTTTTTCCTCCGTGATACAGATGTGTCACGGAGGTTTTTTTCATAATTATTTGTTACGCTGGCTGCAAGACGGCGGAATGGAACTCGTGTTAAACAACTTATGAGAAACAACCCACAAGTTCGTAAGTAACCATGGACGAAAAGGCTGATAGAAAGGAGATAGTATATCTGTAAATGACTGTTTTAAATGAGTCAATTACAATATACTAGGATAAAATGAGATTAGATAAATTTTTAAAAGTATCCAGATTGATCAAACGACGCACTGTTGCTAATGAGGCATGTGATGCAGGTCGTGTACTGGTAAATGGTAAAGTGGCAAAGGCTTCTATAAACGTAAAGCCTGGAGATATCATTGAGATCATGTTTGGAACCAAGGCGGTTAAAGTAGAAGTGCTCCAGATCGCGGATACCACGAAAAAAGAAGAAGCGAAAGAATTATTCCGTTATCTGTAATATTGTGCATGAAGCATTTATGCGTATGTGGATCTGCCTGAGCCGGAATGGTACAGGGTACGTTTCAGATATAGTAGTATCCGGGGAGAATGGCGCATAAGAATCTTTTTTCAACATATACATGTTAGTGTAGAAAATCTGAAATGGACTGACTATATAACAGAAACCTTCAAGTGTACATTTTATAAAGGGAGGAAACGATATGGTGGAAGAAAGACAGGCACCCCGGCAGCATAAAGTGATCCTGAATGACCGCAGCGGCGGAGTATTGAATGGAATAAAGGATATTCTGGCATTTGATGTCAGTGAGATCCTGTTGGAAACAGAGCAGGGAATGCTGATGATAAAAGGAAATGATCTCCATGTGAAACGACTGACACTGGAAAAGGGGGAGATCGATATTTCCGGCCGTATCGATTCCCTGCTTTATTCAGATGTAAACAAACCGAAAAGCAGTCCGAAGCAGACGGACACATTTCTGGGAAGATTATTTCGATAATCGTTGTATGGCAGGGGATGCTCAGTCTGCAGATCGCCGGGCAGGGAAGATTGTTTTTATGCGGTATCATTGCCGGAATGGGGCTGCTGTTTGTCTATGATATGTTTCGTGTCTGGCGGAGAGTGATTTCTCATGGAACATTGTGGATTGCGATCGAGGATATTTTTTACTGGTGTGGGAGTGCAATAGGACTGTTTCTGTTATTTTACCAGCTGAATGATGGGCAGATCCGTGTGTTTTTCCTGTTGGCCGCATTTGTGGGGATGTGCTTATATCATAAAGGAATCAGTCCGGGCTTCCTGAAAGTCGGAACTGCGGTGCTAGGAAGTCTGGTAAAAGGGATCTGTTTTATTGGAAAAGGATTGTTTTATCCGATCATTTTTCGTGTAAAAAAAATCAGACAGAGGCATTACAAAAAGCGAAAGCGGATCGAAAATGAGGCGGAGAGAACAATCGCTGTATATTCAGAAGAAGATGCAGAGAAAATCATGAAAGATTAAGAAAAATGCATTGAAAAATATAGGTAAAGAGGGTAGAATGGAATTATCATCTGACAAAAAACATGGAATGTAAAAAGGAGCAGACAGCTGCTTCCAAAATGAGGCGAAGTATAGATATGGGAAAAAATATGGGGAAAAAAGATTCCAAAAAGTATCAGAAGAAATACCAGAGAAGAAATAAGGTAAATCATAAAGCGAAGATAGGGATTGGCTGTATGGTAGCGGTTCTTGTGATAATCCTTTCCGTACAGAGTGTCAGACTTTATGATAAGAATGCCCAGTATAAATCTCAGAAAGTTCAGCTTCAGGCAGAACTGGAAGAACAGCAGCAACGTACGCAGGATCTTGAGAGCAAAAAGCAGTATGTAGAATCTGATCAGAACACAGAGGATACAGCAAAATCAAAACTTGGCATGATCAAGAACAACGAGATTGTTTTTAAGGAAAAGTAACAGAATATACAGGATCCGGGAATGTCCGTTGAATGTTTTGGGATCAATGAAAAGCGTAAATACATATGGGAGGCTTGCTTTGCAAGTCTCCCATTCTTCTGTAAAATATAAATACGGCAACATATAATGTAAAGTGACAACATAAAAGGAAAAATAGACCAGGTGCAGGTTAAGAATTTCCTGAGAAAGATCAGTTCCCTGAAATCGGGGAAATCAGCCATAAGTATGCGCTTTTTGCCGAAATGTTTTTTGCCGGACTTCGACCGTTTGACAAAGATTGCCGTTTTTCCGGTTTACAATTACTTCTGCAATTTAAAATAGACAGCAGGAGGGGAATAATGAGAGGACTGGATATAAAATGGCCGGAATTCGGACGGTTTAGAAGTGAACGCGCAGAAGAAAACGAGAAACAATCGGAATCATATAAGGGAAAGCATTCCAGAAAAATCCGGCATCTGGACTGGCGGAAGGTGGATATCAAACAGATCATTATGTATGCAGTGGCATTTGTGTGTGGGAAATTCTGCGTGGGAGGCTCGTATCCTCTTGTTTCGGCGATCTTTATGATCGGTTTTTTATCAGGGGTAAACAGGAGCATTCTTTTTCTGGGAACGCTGGCTGGCATGATCCTGTTTTTGCCGGTACTGTCTCTGATAAAATACAGTTTTGCCATTATGCTGGCGGCATTGCTGGTAAAAGGGGTGGAATGGTACCGGCAGAGTTGTTCCTGTATGTTGGCAGCGGTTTTTGCCGGTGGAAGCACCTGTCTCATGACATTGTTGGGAACGGCGATCCATATGAAGACGGTGGGCGGCCCGGGAGTTGCCATTCTGGAAGGACTGTTTGTTGCCGGATTTGTCCATGCTTTCGGGAGGTATGGATATCTGTTTCTGGAATGGAAACCGCTGGCTTCGGAACCGGCAAAAATTCTGGTGGGCGGTTCTGCGAGACTGGCAGGATATGCGGAGTCTTTTGAGAAGCTGGCAAAAACATTTGGACAGATGAACCGTTACAAAGAGGATTTTACTGCAGAGGAGTTGAGCCGTATGCAGGCCGAGGTTACCGGACGTATCTGCGTGTCCTGCGGGCAGTGCGCTGTCTGCTGGGAGAATGAAAATCCTCCCATGTATCAGGTGCTGTATCGTTTTCTGCAAAAATTGCAGCGGGGAACTTCCGTCAGCGAGAGCGCCGGGGAATTGAAAGAGCATTGTCTTTATTCAGAAGAGCTTATGGATCAGGTATTGCAAATATTTGAAAAAGCGCGACTGAACATGGCATGGTATAATCGATTACAGGAGAACCGGGAAGTGATCGCACAGCAGCTGAATGCTATGGCGTATATCATGGAAGACTGTGCCAGGGAAAATGAAGATATCAGCAGCCGGGAAGGAAAACTTCTGGCTACCGTAAAATATACTCTGCGTGAGAACGGGATTTTGATTGAATCGTTGAAGCTTCTGTGTAAGGCAAACGGAAAAAAGATTTTTTATCTGCAGGCGGCTGTCAGAAATGGCAGGTGTATATCAGCCAGAGAGATTGCTAAGAAGATCAGCAGTTGTGCGGGAACACGTTATATATCAGTGCGGGAAAATCCGACGATTCTGGGAGAAAATCTGACGGTTATGAGTTTTCAGGAAGACAGCCGTTATGCCGCATATCACGGGATTGCACGGATTGTCAAAGAAGGGGAACAACTTTCAGGGGACAGCTTTTCTTTTCAACAGCTGGAGGATGGAAGATTTGTCATGAGCCTTTCTGATGGAATGGGAAGTGGCGTATCGGCGGCAAAAGAGAGTGAGACGGTCATTGATCTGCTGGAAAAATTTCTGGAAGCAGGATTTTGTCCTGAGACAGCCATTCGCATGATGAATTCGGCGATGGTAACACACGGAGATCATAACCTGTTTTCTACGGTAGATGTGATGGAGACAGACCTGGATACGGGGTTATGCAGATTTTATAAAATAGGAGCTGCGGATACCTATATTAAACGTGGAGCACACATAGAGGTGCTGACTTGTGACAATCCACCTATAGGTGTGTTTTCGCAGATGAAGCTGGATTGTCAGGAATATACGCTGCAAAGTGGAGATTTTGTGATCATGATCTCGGATGGCGTAACTGACCATCTCCATGTGCCGGATCCGATGGAAACAATGACAGAGCTGTTGCAGACACTGGATGGAAATAATCCAAAACAGATGGCAAAACAGATTCTGGAACGCATCCTGTTGTATACGGGAGGAAGCGTGAAAGATGATATGACCGTCCTTGTGACGGGAATCTGGGAGAAAGAACAATGACAGAGAAAGTACGCAGATTTGTAAAAGAAAAGAAGCTGATACAGCAGGGGGACCGTGTGGTCGTCGGGTTTTCCGGCGGCGCAGATTCCCTCTGTCTGATTTTGGTCTTAAAGGAACTGAAGAAACAGTGTGCATTTGAATTCTGTGCAGTACATGTAGAACATGGCATCCGTGGGTCGGAGAGCCTGCGGGATGCAGATTTTGCAGAAAACTTTTGCAAGAAGCAGGGGATTCCTTTTTTTTGTTGTCCGGTGGATGCGCCGAAAAAGGCAGCGGAGACGGGGATGTCTCTGGAGGAAGCGGCGCGGGAACTGCGTTATGAATGCTTTGTACAGATCTGTGAAACGTGGCAGGGGACAAAAATCGCAGTGGCACATCACGCAGACGATCAGGCAGAGACTGTGTTGTTTCATCTGTGCCGGGGCAGCGGATTACAGGGATTGCGTGGAATGGTGCCCCGGAGGGACAGGATCATTCGTCCGCTGCTGTGTGTCAGCAGAAAAGAGATTGAGCAGTATCTTCGAGATCATCAGCAGAGCTACTGTACGGATAGTACGAATGAGGAAACTGCCTATGCCAGAAACCGGATACGAAATCTGGTGCTGCCGCAGCTGGAACAGGTAAATGCGCAGACGGTTTCCCATATCGTGCAGACGGCAGAGCTGCTGGGAGATGTATGGGAGTATCTGGAACAGGAGACAGATCGGCTTGGCAGAAGTTGTGTTCACTGCCAGTGGAAAGCGGGATACGGTTGGATGCGGTTGGATGAAGTTGATACGGCGGCGATACCGTATAAGATCCGGATCAGCCGGGCAGAATTTCAACAGGCTTCCCCGGTAATGCAAAAACAGCTTGTATTAAAGCTGCTTGGGATCGCAGCGGGAAGTAGGAAAGATATGGCGGCAGTACATGTAGAAGCGGTGCTGCGTCTGTTCGATACAACGGCAGAAAAAACGCTGGATCTGCCCTACGGGCTGAAAGCCCGGTCAGGTTACATCGGGGTAGAAATTTTGCGGTCTTGCCAGTCAACAGATGCCGGACAGAGAGAAAAGAAAGAAAAGAAACGAAACCGACAGTCAGAAGATAGCGTGGTTGTTATTCATCCAAGAAAACTTTCAGTGGATGGCTCAGGAATACTTCTGGAGAACGGCATGCAGATCCGCTGCAGAGTGCTGGATTTTTCCGGAAATTGCAAAAAAATTCCTTTAAAAACATATACGAAATGGTTTGATTATGATAAAATAATTAGTACTGTTTTTATCAGAACACGCAGATCAGAGGACTATCTGGTCGTAAATGCAGCCGGAGGCCGTAAAAAGCTCAAAGATTATTTTATCGATGAGAAGATTCCGAAGCATATGCGGGATGAGATCCCGGTTCTGGCGGATGGCTCCCATGTTTTATGGGTCATCGGATACCGGATCAGCGAGTTCTACAAAGTGACACAAGAGACAAAACGCATTCTGGAAGTATGCGTAGATGGAGGAATAGATCATGAGTGAGAAAATACGGGTTATGTACTCGGAAGAAGAAGTAAATTCGAAAATTGTGGAACTGGGAGAGCGCATCAGCGCAGATCTGAACGGGGAACCGGTCAAGATGATCTGCATCCTGAAGGGAGCCAGCTTTTTTACCTGTGAACTGGCAAAAAGGATCACGGTTCCGGTATATATAGATTTTATGTCTGTATCCAGCTATGGAAACGGCACATCCTCTACCGGACGTGTCCGGATCATGAAAGACCTGGATGAATCTGTAGAAGGAGAAAATGTACTGATCGTGGAAGATATCATTGATTCTGGCCGTACATTGAAGTATTTGTCTGATATTTTAAAGAGCAGAGGAGCAAAGAGTGTCCGTATATGCACGCTTCTGGATAAACCGGAACGACGTGTGGTGGATGTGAAGGTGGATTATACAGGATACAACATTCCGGATGAATTTGTCGTAGGTTATGGTCTGGACTATGCCCAGAAATACAGAAATCTTCCATATATCGGAGTGGTAGAACTGGATGCATAGATGTACGTTCGGAAGATTCTGAGTGTATACATAACAATTAAGGAGGAACACAGATTTTGAAAAGATCACCTTTTAGAAGTATAGGAATCTATATTATCATACTTCTGGTCATCTGGGGTGCATGGTCTTATGTAAGCAGCAAAGGAGCCATAACGGGCAACTACAGCTATGATCAGTTTAAGACGGCACTGCAGAAAGAAGAAGTAGCTGATGTCCGTATCAGTCAGAACAGGGAAGTGCCGACAGGAACGGTAACGGCAATATTGAAGGATGACGAACAGAAACGTTTCAATGTGTCTGATGTAAATGAATTTCAGGATTATCTGGAAGCGCAGGATTATGATGCTTATGTCGTAAGCGATGTTCCGGGGACCAACTGGATGGTCTATATCATACCTGGCATTATTCAGGGCCTGATTCTCGTAGTCGTGCTTATGCTGTTCATGAATGCCCAGGCAAATGCAGGCGGTGGAAATAAAATGATGAACTTCGGCAAGAGCCGCGCAAAGATGACCACCGGTGATAACGTAAATGTAAACTTTGGAAGTGTTGCAGGTCTGAAAGAGGAAAAGGAAGATTTGGAAGAGATGGTAGATTTCCTTCGTGACCCGCAGAAATATACAAAACTTGGCGCAAGGATCCCGAAAGGACTGATCCTTGTAGGCCCTCCGGGAACCGGTAAGACATTACTGGCAAAAGCGGTTGCGGGCGAGGCAGGCGTACCGTTTTTCAGCATTTCCGGATCTGACTTTGTGGAAATGTTCGTCGGCGTCGGCGCATCCCGTGTCAGGGATCTGTTTGAAGATGCAAAAAAACATGCGCCGTGTATCGTGTTCATCGACGAGATCGATGCGGTGGCAAGACGCCGTGGAACCGGTATGGGCGGCGGTCATGATGAGCGTGAGCAGACACTGAACCAGCTGTTGGTAGAGATGGATGGTTTCGGTGTAAATATGGGAATTATCGTTATGGCTGCGACAAACCGTGTGGATATCCTTGATCCTGCCATTATGCGTCCGGGTCGTTTTGACCGTAAAGTATATGTAGGCAGACCGGATGTGGGCGGCAGAGAAGAAATCCTGAAAGTACATGCGAAAAATAAACCGATCGGGGATGATGTGGATCTGAAACAGATTGCCCAGACAACGGCCGGATTTACCGGAGCAGATCTGGAGAACCTTCTGAACGAAGCTGCCATCCGCGCAGCACGTCATAATCGCGCTTATGTAGAGCAGGATGATATCAAATCCGCATTTGTAAAAGTTGGTATCGGCGCAGAGAAGAAAAGCCGTATCATTACAGATAAAGAGAAACGTATTACGGCATATCATGAGGCTGGCCATGCAATCCTGTTCCATGTGCTTCCGGATGTAGGACCAGTATATTCTGTTTCCATCATTCCTACCGGTGCAGGGGCAGCGGGTTATACGATGCCGCTTCCGGAAAAGGACGAAATGTTCAATACAAAAGGGCGGATGCTGCAGGAGATCGTCGTAGATCTTGGTGGACGTGTGGCGGAAGAACTTGTATTTGATGACATTACGACGGGAGCATCCCAGGATATCAAACAGGCAACGGCGCTTGCAAAAGCAATGGTAACCAAATACGGCATGTCTGAGAATCTCGGACTGATCAATTATGACGACAATGAAGACGGTGAGGTATTCCTCGGCCGTGATCTGGGACACACCAGGGGTTATGGAGAAAGTGTGGCTACTGTGATCGATCAGGAGATTAAACGCATCATTGATGAGTGTTATGAAAAGGCGCGTACCATCATCGGAGAAAACAGAGATGTTCTGGAAAGCTGCGCACAGCTTCTTCTTGAAAAAGAGAAGATCAGCCGAAATGAATTTGAAGCGCTTTTTGAGAAGGAAAATAGGGTAGAATAGTAAATTGTGCAAATAACCTATCGGTATGCTGTGAAATAACTTTTGGGTAACGTGTAAATTTCACAAAAAGTCCTACCAATTTAAAAAAAGTTTATGCACACTTACAGCTGGACGGATGCTATAATAAGTATCGTAAAAACCCCCAATACATTATATAGTTTTTTGCTACACCCCATAGTAAAAAATACCTTCTCCTAAAAAAGGCAGCAGATCGATGGCTGCCTTTTTTGCTATTTATTTTTAAAGAGGGAAACTGCAATGAAATATGAATCAATAGAACGACTGAACAGTATACAGACTTATATCATGCAGATGCGTCCCGTCCTTCGGAAGGATGCTCTGTTTGCAGACGGTACTTCGGATTACCGGATTCCGGCAGAGCCGGGCGAAAATGAAACGGTAACGCTGCGTTTCCGGACAGCGCGGGACAATGTGGATCGTGTACTTTTCTGCCATGGAGAGGAACGGCTTGTCATGGAGCTGGCAGAGCAGGAAGGTGCATTTGATTATTATGAGATCCGGGTTTCGTTGGGAACGGAACGGTATGAGTATCATTTCGAAATCATTTCCGGAAAATTGCATTGTTATTATGACCGATGTGGCGTCAGCAGAGATTACCGCGGTCAGTATGAGTTTGTTATCATTCCGGGATTTTCCACACCGGACTGGGCAAAAGGCGCGGTCATGTATCAGATCTTTACCGACCGTTTTTACAATGGAGATAAGAAAAATGATGTAAAAAACGGCGAATACTATTACATTAACCGTCAGGTCTGCAAAGTGTCAAACTGGGATAAATACCCGCGGGATTTTGATGTGGCTGATTTTTATGGTGGAGATCTGGCAGGTGTAATAAAGAAGCTGGATTATCTGGAAGAACTGGGTGTGGAAGTGCTGTATTTTAATCCACTGTTCGTATCTGCCTCCAGCCATAAGTATGATACTCAGGATTATGATTATATTGATCCGCATTTTGGCGTGATTCTGGAAGAGGAAGGGGAACCGATGGCCGAGGGCGATACGGATAATACCCATGCGACGCTATATCGGAGCCGTGTGACCAGTCAGGCGAACCTGGATGCCAGCAATGCCCTGTTTGCAGAACTGGTAAAAGAGGCTCATGGTCGTGGAATGAAAGTCATTCTGGATGGCGTGTTTAACCATTGTGGATCCTTTAACAAATGGCTGGACAGAGAGAAAATCTATGAAGGAAAAGACGGATTTGCGCCGGGCGCATATATCAGCAAGGACAGTCCGTATCATGATTATTTTTCTTTTCAGGATGAGAATCAGTTCCCGGACAACGGAACGTATGAAGGCTGGTGGGGACACGATACCCTGCCGAAGCTGAATTATGAGGGCTCCAAAGAGCTGGAAGATTATATTATGCACATCGGCAGAAAATGGGTTTCCGAACCTTACTGTGCAGATGGCTGGAGACTGGATGTTGCGGCAGACCTGGGACATTCTCCGGAGTATAACCATGCATTCTGGCGCAGATTCCGTAAGGAGGTAAAGAACGCAAATCCGCAGGCGCTGATCTTGGCAGAGCATTACGGAGATCCAAAGGAATGGCTGCAGGGCGATCAGTGGGATACGATCATGAACTACGATGCTTTTATGGAACCGGTATCATGGTTTCTGACCGGTATGGAGAAGCACAGCGAAGAACACTGGGATTATATGCAGGGAAATTATCAGTCATTCCATGATGCAATGACGCATTACATGTCCAATTTCCATACCAGCTCCCTGTTGTGTTCCATGAACCAACTGTCCAACCATGACCATTCCCGTTTCCTGACGAGAACGAATCACAAAGTGGGCCGGGCATTTCAGCTGGGCGCAGAGAGTGCATCACAGGATGTGAAAAAAGGCATTTTCCGGGAAGCGGTTGTTATTCAGATGACCTGGCCGGGTGCGCCGACACTGTATTACGGCGATGAGGCCGGTGTGTGTGGATATACAGACCCGGATAACAGACGGACCTATCCGTGGGGAAACGAAGACACTGAGCTTTTGCGTTTCCATCAGGATATCATTGCCATTCACAAAAACAGCAGCGCGCTGCGTACCGGTTCCCTGAAATTTTTGCAGAGTGAGGATTATCTGCTCTGTTATGGACGTTTTGACCGGAAAGAGCAGGATGTCATTATCGTAAATAATGATGAGTATTCTCACATCGTGGAACTGGAAGTATGGCCTCTTGGCATCCCGAAGGACGGTGTACTCAAACAGGTTATGTACACTACAGAGGATACCTATTCCACCACATCCGTAAAATACAAACTGGATAACGGCAAACTGGAGCTTCACATTCCGAAATATTCCAGCGTTATCCTGCAGCATAAGACGAAAAGCAAAGCATCTGAGGAGGCAAACTGAGGATCTATGAGCGAGAACCATACAGAGAAAAAAGAAAAAGCGATCATTGCTATGAGCGGCGGCGTGGATTCCAGCGTGGCGGCGCACCTTATGACCCAGCGTGGATACGATTGCATCGGGGCAATGATGAAATTATACGACAATGATGAGGTAGGCGTTTGTAATGAAAAGACCTGCTGCTCTGCCAGAGATGCAGATGATGCCAGAGCGGTAGCAGCCCGTGTGGGAATGTCTTTTTATGTCTTTAATTTTAAAGATGATTTTGAAGAGACTGTTATCAAAAAATTTGTTCAGACCTACATCAATGGTGAAACGCCGAACCCGTGTATCGATTGCAACCGTTATATGAAATTCGAACGTCTCATGCAGCGGATGTATGAGCTGGGCTATGATTATGTGGTAACGGGACATTATGCCCGGATCGCTTATGATGAAGCCAGCGGACGTTACTGTCTGTATAAAGCAGTGGACGAAACAAAAGACCAGAGCTATGTGCTTTACAGTCTGACTCAGGAGCAGCTGGCGCATACGTTGTTCCCGTTGGGGGAATATCGTAAGACCGAGATCCGTGAGATCGCGGAGGAGCAGGGATTTATCAATGCCAGAAAGCATGACAGTCAGGACATCTGTTTCGTGCCGGACGGAGATTATGGAAAATTTATGGAGCATTACTGCGGACACACCTTTGAACCGGGAGAGTTTGTCTCCACTGATGGCAAAGTGTTGGGACGGCATAACGGCATGATCCGTTATACCATCGGTCAGCGCCGCGGTCTGGGAATTTCCGCTAAAGAGCGTCTGTTTGTTGTGGGCAAGGATCTGGAAAAGAACCAGGTCATCCTTGGCAGAAAAGAGGATCTGATGAAGGATACGCTGAAAGCCTATGATGTGAACCTGATCTCCGTACCGAAGATCGAGGGACAGATGCGCTGCAAGGCAAAGATCCGCTACAAACATCCGGAAGCACCGGCAACGGTGGAGCAGATCTCAGATACAGAGATTCGTGTCGTGTTTGATGAACCCCAGAGAGGCATTACGCCGGGGCAGGCGGTAGTCCTTTATGATGGCGATATGGTCATTGGCGGGGGAACGATACGGTAATTTCTGATTTTACAAAAGATGCGATCAGTTACACAGACTGATCGCTTTTTTTGTTGAAAAATTTTATCTGAATTTAACATCCGACGGATAGCAGATTTAACAAATCTGTTTTATCCTGTAATCGTATGAGCAAAAATAAGAAAAAAGAAGCGCGTGAAAAGCAAGATCACGCAGGAAGAGAGAGGAATACATATTTGAAAAAGATTACCTATAAGGATGTTAAAAATTCAGAAGAAGTAAATGCTTACATAAAAAAAGGAAATGAGACGCTTGGGCGGATCGGGCTTACCGACCATTCCAAACATCATGCTATTAAAGTGGCTCAGACGGCATCATGGATCTTAAGTGAACTCGGGTTTGATGAGCATACCATTGAACTGGCGAAGATCGCCGGTTATATGCATGATATCGGAAACTGTGTCAACCGTACCGATCATCCCCACAGCGGCGCTGTCATGGCATTTCAGATCCTGAGGGACATGGAGATGCCTTATGATGATATTGCAGTCGTTATCAATGCCATCGGTCAGCATGATGAATCTACGGGAACGCCGGTGGATGCAGTATCTGCGGCTCTGATTCTGGGAGATAAGACAGATGTGCGCAGAAACCGTGTCAGAAAGGTCAATCAGGCGTCCTTTGATAAACACGATCGGGTCAATTATGCAGCGATCAAGTCAGAACTGGATATTGATAAAGAGAAAAAGACCATAAAGTTATCTATTGCGCTGGATGAAGAAATCTGTTCTATCATGGATTACTTTGAGATTTTTACAAAACGGATGATGATGAGCCGTCGGGCGGCAGAAATGCTTGGGCTGAAGTTTAAGTTTAGCATTAATGGGAACAAGGTATGCTAAATAAATTTTTTGAAAAAATACAGGTATTGTTATCAAAAAGAAAACGGACAAATACAGCACTATTTCAGAAACGCATAGAAAGGAAACTGCCGGGTGGGATGATATCTATATCGCATCCGCTGAATTCCCAGAAATATTTTGCACATAAAGAATAGAAAACCGTATAATTTTGAAATACATATTGGCAAAAATGTTTAAAAGCTTTATAATGAACCCGAAGGTTTAAGGTTGTCTGATATGCAAAAAGCATTGTATTTCAGTCAGGTTATTGACAGGCATTTCCGGAAGTATCTGTTTGGAAGATTCCGGAAGTGCACAGAAACAATTCGGGGGGTGTTTCAAGTGGTTAAAAAAAATAAACAGTCCGTAGACGATCTGTTGGCCGCCAGTTTTAAAGAACTTGCATGTCAGCAGCCTATTGAGAAAATCACAATCAAGCAGATCACAGATAAGGCAGGAGTTATCCGGCCTACGTTTTATAATCATTTTCAGGATAAATATAATCTGCTGGAATGGATTTTGATCAAAGAGCTGGTAACGCCGGTGCAGCCGCTGCTTTCCGCAGGGATGATCAATGAAGCACTGATCCTGATCTTTCACAATATGGAAAAAGAAAAGGATTTTTATATGCATGCCAGCAAATTGCAGGGGCAGAATTCTTTCCGTAATCTGGTGGAGCAGGGAATCTCTTTTGTGCTGTGCAGCATGATCGTAGAAAAGATGGGTACAAAGAAACCGATTAACAAGTGGCTGACGCCGGAACATTTATCAGAATATTATACGCAGTCCATGACATACATACTGATGACATGGATCCAGAGTGGCATGGAGATTCCGCCGGAAGAACTGGCGCAGGTGTATGACTTTATCATTTCCCGTTCACTTTCGGATGTATTGGAGGATATGTGGGCGGTTCCGCTGTAAAGCGGAGCCGGTCGGACATATCCTCTTTTTTATAAATTCCGAGAGTACATAAATTGTTAGAAAGATGTAAGAGAAATGTACTTGAATTTTCGGTTAGATTGTCCTAAACTCATTTGTTGCAGAAGTAAAAAATGACGAATCAGATTATGGACAACATAGCGACTTTTCTATGATGCAAGTGCGGTCTGGATAGACGTGAGGTCATTGTGGGATGGAATAGTGAGCGATGTACATATAATCGTTGTAATGTAAGGACGAATGGGGCATGATATGATACAGAAGAACGATGTATTTAACATCAATTTTTATAAAAAAGAGAAATTCAATGGTAGTTATAAGGGAATGCGTTACCGTATCGAAAAACAGGAGACAGAAGAAGAAAAGCATCTGTTGACTACTGTGTGGCCGGGTCCTTATAACTATGACCATACAGAGGAAAAACTGAAAGAATCCCGGCAGTTTCCCTTTAATAATGACGGGCTGGCGCAGGCTGTAGACTGGCTGAATGAAACCTGGGATGAAAAATGGAAAGCATTACAGTAATGTGAAGAACGGGAAAGACTTTCATAACAGAAATTACTTTGGAATAAAAATGAGCTTTCATGCAGAGCGTTATGAGATAGAAAGGAATGCGGCAGGAAAGGGTTAGGCTATGGAGAAAGTAGCGTAACGAAGAAATCTGCCGTATCAGAAAGAATAATGATAGGGAAAGAAAAGAAAATTTTACTGGTGGCATTGAATGCGAAATACATTCATTCCAATCTTGCTGTATACAGTCTGCGTGCGTATGCCGTGAAACATGGCATGTCCGTTGAGCTGGCAGAATATACGATCAATCATAGGACAGACTATATTTTGGAAGAAATCTACCGAAAACATCCGGATGTGATCTGTTTTTCCTGTTATATTTGGAACATTGAACAGATCCGGGAGCTTGCATGGGAACTGCACCGGCTGCTTCCCCAGGTGCCGATCTGGGGCGGCGGACCGGAAGTTTCTTATGAGACAGAAAAATTTCTGGCGGAGAATCCGGCGTTTACGGGTCTGATGTGCGGCGAGGGAGAGAAGACGTTTCTTTGTTTGTGCGAGTATTATAAGAATGCAGCGGGAGTTTTGATAAAGAAAGACCGGGAGAAGCAAAACTTTGCCTGCATGGAATCGAATAATATTGCGAAGACACCAGCATCATGTACAACAGAACAAGCGGGGCATGATTCAGAATCAGATGTTCTGAAAGAGCTGCGTGATATATCCGGCCTGGTTTTTCGGCAGGGAGATAACTTTGTGCATACGCCATCGCGGGAACCGATGAACATGGATGAACTGCCGTTTTGTTACGATCATCTGGAAGATTTCCAGAACCGGATTATCTATTACGAGTCCAGCAGGGGATGTCCTTATTCCTGTAGTTATTGTCTTTCATCGGTAGACAAACGGCTCCGGTTCCGCAGTCTGGAACTGGTGCTGCCGGAATTGCAGTTTTTTATTGACCGGAGAGTGCCGCAGGTAAAATTTGTGGATCGGACGTTTAATTGCAGTCATGAACATGCTATGGGAATCTGGAAATATCTGGTGGAGCATGATAATGGCGTTACGAATTTTCATTTTGAAGTGTCGGCAGATCTTCTCAGACCGGAGGAGATCGCGCTGATGAAAACGATGCGACCGGGACTGATCCAGCTGGAGATCGGCGTACAGTCGGTCAATCCGGTTACGATCCGGGAGATTCATCGTACCATGAATCTCCCAAGTCTGGAAAAGATCGTACAGCAGATCCATGCGGGCAGAAACATTCATCAGCATCTGGATCTGATCGCCGGACTTCCCTTTGAAGATTTTGAAAGCTTCCGTCATTCTTTTGACGAGATCTATGCCCTGCGTCCGCAGCAGCTGCAGCTGGGATTTCTGAAAGTGCTGAAGGGTTCTTATATGTACGAACATGCGCAGGAATATGAGATTTTGTACAGTGCAAAAGCGCCTTATGAAGTGTTGGCGACCAAATGGATTTCCTTTGATGATGTGCTGAACATCCGTCTTGTGGAAGAAATGCTGGAACTGCATTATAACAGCGGACAGTTCGTTCAGTCGCTGCGGGTGCTGGAACAGGCGTTTGACAGCGCTTTTGCCATGTACTGGGAGATGGGGATTTATTATTTGCATCATGGCTTGCGGGGACAGAATTTCAGTCGAATGAAACGTTGTGAGATTTTTCTTGATTTTGCGACGGAAAAAGATCCGGTGCATAAAGAGAGGTATGAGCAGGCACTGACTTTTGATCTGTATGCACGGGAAAATATGAAGCGCAGGCCGGCATGGGCGCCAGACTTGTCTGGCATGAAAAAAGCTCAGATGCAGTATCTGCGGGAACATGGTCTGGAGAAAAATTATTGTCATATGGAGCCTTTTGACAAAGAATTCCTCATAAAATTTACAGATGTGGATACTGAAGAGTACAGGAGACATGTTTCAGTTACAGATGGAGAGGATCCGGCAGGTATTTCCCCTGAAACGGTGGCATGGGTTCTGTTTGATTATGAACACAGGGACGCCCTGACAGGAGATGCTGTCTGTCGTATAGTGGATTTTTCAAACATATTGCCTGTTTGACGGAATCCATGAAAATCAGAAAGGGAACAAGATGCTGGATGAGTATGTGGCGGTGGATCTGGAAATGACCGGATTACATCCGAAAACAGACCGAATTCTGGAAGTGGGAGCGGTTAAAATAAAAAATCATGTCTGTGTGGCGCAGTATCAGTCTTTTGTCAATCCGCACCGGAAGCTGACGGACAGAATCATAGAGCTGACTGGCATTCGGGATGAGATGGTGGCGGATGCACCGGAAGACAGTGTAGTGTTGCAGGAACTGATCGATTTTACCGGAGAACTTCCGCTGGTGGGACACAATATCATGTTCGATTACAGTTTTTTAAAACAGTGCGCTGCTAATGCCGGGATTTGTTATGAAAAATCAGCGGTAGATACCTTAAAGATTGCCCGGAAGTGCTGTTCAGATCTTCCGTCACGAAAACTGGAAGATTTGTGTCGGCATTTTCGGATTTCAGAGACGCAGGAACACCGGGCGCTGGCAGATGCAAAGATGACAGCATTGCTGCTGGAACGATTCTGGCAGGAGCTTGGCGGGGCGCAGCCAGAGCTTTTTGTTCCAAAACAATTGCAGTACAAAGCAAAAAAGCAGGTTCCGGCCACTCCGGCGCAAAAAAGAGACTTGATAGAATTGATATCCTATCATAAAATAAGTTTTGACACAGATGTGGAAAGCCTTACAAAGAGCGAGGCTTCCCGTATGATAGATAAGATTTATGCTGCCTACGGCAGAGGACATGTAAAAAAGGAGCGTATATAATCATGCATAGAAGATCCAAAAAGAAACAGACAGCAATCGCAGTAATTGTGATCATACTTATAATTGCAATGATAGTGACCATGATATTATCAGCGCTGATGTGATAAGCATTGAGCAGTGTCATGTAAAAAATAAGCATACTGGCTATTGTGCTTGCACAGAATAGTCAGTATGGTTATTTTTTACATGATAGGGCGAAAGCCCTACAGCGAGGAAAATCTTTGATTTTTCGAGCGGCACTGCGGAGCGGATGAATGTCATATGAATTAGAAAAGGAGCAGACAATTGAGTTCAAGAAAAATGAGAGCGAAAAGACAGCTGATGAGACTGATTGCCGGAGTGGTCATTGTTATAGCAGTCGTAATATGTTTGATTTTCTTTTTTACCGGAGGATTTCATAAAAAGAGTGATAAGATCGCTGACCGTATCTATATAGGAGAAGTCAGTGTTGGCGGAATGACAGAAGAGGAAGCCAAAGAAGCTGTAGAAAAGTATGTGGATGGTCTTGCACAGAAAACAGTTACGCTGAAGGCGTCCGGTAAGTCTGTGGATGTGCAGGCAGACCAGCTGGGGATTTCCTGTAAGAATGTAGAAGATCTTGCAAAAGAGGCTTTGGATTATGGTCAGACAGGAAATGTCATTGAGAGACATAAAGCCAGCAAAGAACTGGAAAAAGAAGATAAAGTATTTCCGTTGCAGCTGCAGGCTGACAAAGATAAGACAGAAGCATTTTTAAAGGAAAATGAAGAAGCGCTGAGCCAGGAGCCGGTGGATTATGGACTGAAAAGGGAAAATGGCGAATTTACAGTGATCAAGGGACAGTCGGGGATCATTGTAGATACAGACGAAAGTCTGAAGACGATTAATGAGTATTTTTCTGAAGGATGGAATGAACAGGCATCTATCGAACTTTCAGTAAAAGAGGAAGCGCCGAAAGGATCCGAGGAAGAGTTATCAAAAGTAAAAGACGTACTTGGTACTTTCCATACAGATTTTAGTTCTTCTGCGTCCGGACGTAAGGCGAACGTAAAAAATGCTACAAGCAAGATCAATGGAACGCTGTTGTATCCTGGAGAAGAGTTTTCTGTTTATGATGCAATCAGTCCGATGGATGCGGAAAATGGCTATGAGCTTGCTGGTTCCTATGAAAACGGAACGACCGTGCAGACCTATGGCGGTGGTGTGTGTCAGGTATCTACAACACTGTACAATGCAATTATCCGCGCCGAGTTGGAAGTCACAGAGCGTTATGCCCATTCTATGATCGTAAATTATGTAAAACCTTCCAGTGATGCGGCTATTGCAGGAACATCGAAAAATCTGAAATTTAAAAATAATCAAAAGGCGCCGGTTTATATTGAGGGATATACAAGTGGTGGCGTGTTGTATTTTACTATTTACGGACAGGAAACGAGAGATCCGAAACGGGAAGTTATTTTTGAAAGTGAGACGACCGGAACGACAGAAGCCGGTGTACAGTTTAAAGCTACCAGTGCTGCGGTGGGAAGTATTTCAAAAGTACAGAGCGCCCATCAGGGAAAGACAGCGCAGCTCTGGAAGATCGTAAAAGTAAACGGTGTGGAACAGAGCAGGGAGGTCTTTAATAAGAGTACCTATAAAGCATCCCCGACTATTTACGAGGTAGGCACTTCTTCTGAAAATCCGGAAGCGACAGCAGCAATGAAAGCGGCGATCGCCTCCAACGATCTGGGAACGGTGCAGTCTGCAGCAGCGCAGTGGAAAAATGTGCCGAAAAAAGAAGAGACAACGGCGAATCCGACAGATCCCAATGGACAGAATGCTGCAGATGGCCAGAATCAGAATGCTCAATCCGGTCAGTCCGGTCAGCAGGGCAATGCAAATACGCAGTCCGGCACAACGGGGCAGGCGCAGTAGGAGCATAGCTGTCTGAAAAAAAGGTTATGACGGATGGTATTTTGATTACCGTGGCAGAACAACATAACATGGATAAAAGATGATTCAGAGAGAGTTTCGTAAAGAAGCCTTGATTCAAAATTTATGATTTAAGTGGCAGGGCAAGTCACATGCAGATATAGAAACAAAACAATGGAGACGAATATGAAAATAGGAAAATTACCGGAAAATGTGCTGATACGTTCTGTATTTAAGCAGCTTCATACGAAACGGCCGGAGATCCTGCAGGGAGCCGGCGTAGGGGAAGACTGTGCGGCGATGATGCTGGCAGAGGATGAGATGTTTGTGGTTTCCACGGATCCTATTACCGGCACTACTCAGGATATTGGAAAAGTGGGTATGATGGTCACACTGAACGATCTTGCCAGCGCAGGAGCAGAGCCGGTGGGTGTATTGCTGACGGCATTGCTGCCGGAAGAGATCACAGAGCCGGAGATCCGTTCCATGATGCAGCAGATTGACCGGGAATGTGAAAAATACAATGTACAGGTCATGGGTGGTCATACAGAAGTGACAAAAGTGGTCAGCCAGCCGGTGCTTACCGTGACAGGCATCGGAAAAGTGAAAAAAGATGCCATGATATCTACTGCCGGCGCAAAACCGGGGGATGATATCGTCGTCACAAAGTGGATTGCCATAGAAGGCACTTCTATCATTGCCAAGGAAAAAGAAGAACAGCTTCTGACGAGATATCCGAAAAACCTGATCCGGACAGCGCAGGATATGGATCAGTATCTTTCTGTTGTTCCGGAGGCTGCAGTCGCGGTAAAGACAGGTGTGCACGCTATGCATGATGTGACAGAGGGCGGCATTTTCGGCGCTTTCTGGGAGATGGCGGCAGCGTCCGGTGTAGGACTGGAGATTGATCTGAAAAAGATCCCGATCCGTCAGGAAAGTGTGGAAATCTGTGAGTTTTTTGGCATCAATCCGTATGAACTGATCTCCAGCGGAAGCATGCTGATGGCAGCTCCGGATGGAAATCTGCTGGTGCGGAATCTGGAAAAAGCAGGCATTGCAGCAACGGTTGTAGGAAAAGCAACAGAAGGAAATGACCGTATACTCCTGAATGAAGAGGAACGGAGATTTCTGGAGCCGCCAAAGGCAGATGAACTGTATAAAGTCATTTCTGAATAAGCGAGGATAAAATATAGTGGCAGGATATTGGAAATAAAAAATTTCCAATAGAAAAGAACTGGATAAAAAAGATACTTAAAGAGGCTTTTACCTGATAAAAATAAGCAGGTTTTTACAAATCGTATACAGGTGGAGTAAGCGTGGGAGGCGTAAAGTAAAAATGAGGGAAAAGATATTAACCTTTATTGAAAAAAACAGCCGGATCGATCTGGCTGAACTGGCAGTGATCCTGGGAGAGGATGAAGCTGCGGTTGTAAATGAACTGGAGGAGATGGAAGAGGAGCATATCATCTGTGGATATCACACTCTGATCAACTGGGATAAGACATCCATTGAGAAAGTGTCTGCACTGATTGAGGTCAGCGTTACCCCGCAGCGGGGACAGGGATTTGATAAGATCGCAGAGAGGATCTACAATTATCCGGAAGTGCATGCGGTATATCTGATCTCTGGAAGCTATGATCTGCTGGTAACACTGGAGGGAAAAACACTGCGAGAGGTAGCGCAGTTTGTTTCTGATAAGCTGTCTACGCTCGAGAGCGTGCTCAGTACAAAAACGAATTTTATCCTGAAAAAATATAAAGACCATGGTACGATCATGGCTGAAAAACCGAAAGATGGAAGGATGCTGATGACGCCATGAGAAACCCATTATCAAAAGTGATTACAGAAATACAGCCTTCCGGAATCCGGAAGTTTTTTGACATTGTTACGGAGATGAAAGATGCGATCTCCCTCGGTGTAGGCGAGCCTGATTTTGATACGCCGTGGCATGTTAGGGATGAAGGCATCTATTCTATGGAAAAAGGAAGGACTTTTTATACTTCCAATGCCGGACTGAAAGAGCTGAAGGTAGAAATTTCAAGCTATCTGAAACGAAAATACGGTCTGAAATATGATCCGAAAGACCAGATCATGGTAACGGTAGGCGGCAGCGAGGCCATCGATATTGCTATGCGCGCCATGTTGGATCCGGGGGATGAGGTTCTGATCCCGCAGCCGAGTTACGTTTCCTATCTGCCATGTGCAAAGCTGGCAGGGGGAGTGCCGGTAGTGATCGAACTGAAAGCGGAAAACGAGTTCCGTCTTACGAGAGAAGAACTGTTAGAAGCCATCACACCGAAGACAAAATTGCTGGTGCTTCCGTTTCCGAATAACCCTACAGGCGCCATCATGGAGCGAAAAGATCTGGAGGCGCTGGTGGATGTGATCATTGCAAATGATCTGTATGTGATCACAGATGAGATCTATTCGGAACTTACTTATGGCGAAGATGGCCATGTGTCCATTGCATCCATGCCGGGTATGTGGGATCGTACAATCTATATCAACGGTCTGTCAAAATCCCATGCGATGACAGGATGGAGACTTGGATATGCATGTGGCCCGGATCTGATCCTGGAACAGATGCTGAAAATTCATCAGTTTGCTATTATGTGTGCGCCAACGATCAGTCAGTATGCCGGTGTGGAAGCTCTGAAAAACGGAGATGAAGATGTAGCGGTCATGCGGGAAGCATATAATGAGAGACGCCGCTATGTACTGCACCGTTTTCATCAAATGGGTCTGGAATGTTTTGAACCATTTGGGGCATTTTATGCATTCCCGTGTATTAAGGAATTCGGCATGACATCGGATGAATTTGCGTTGCGTTTTCTACAGGAAGAGAAAGTGGCGGTCGTTCCGGGAACAGCATTTGGAGCTTGTGGCGAAGGATTCCTGCGCATTTCCTATGCATATTCACTGGAAGAGCTGAAGAAAGCGTTGGGACGGCTGGAATGTTTTGTAAACAGATTACGGGAGGAAAAAGCAGAAAAAACGGATGCGGAAGCGTCAGAAAAATCTGCTTGTAAATAAGATAAAATGGCAGCATTGAATATCGTATTATTTGAGCCGGAGATACCTGCAAATACAGGAAATATTGGCAGAACCTGTGTTGCTACAGGGACAAAACTGCATCTGATCGAGCCGCTGGGATTTCGTCTGGATGAGAAGAAGATCCGCAGGGCAGGGATGGACTACTGGAAAGATCTGGATGTGACAACTTACATTAATTTTCAGGAATTTTTGGATAAAAATCCGGGAGCAAAGATCTATATGGCTACGACAAAAGGCAAAAACGTGTACACGGAAGTATCCTATGAGCCGGATTGCTATATTATGTTCGGAAAAGAGAGTGCGGGAATTCCGGAAGAGATCCTGGCACACAACAGAGACCGATGTGTGCGGATTCCGATGATCGGAGAGACGAGATCACTGAATCTGTCCAACTCCGTGGCAGTTGTACTGTATGAAGCGCTGCGTCAGAATCATTTTGACCATATGAAGCTTCAGGGGCAGCTGACGAAATTCGCGGATTATATCGAGTAAATGACCTGTCTGTGATTTATATTTGTTTTATGGCTTGACGGAAGTGCGTTGAGGAGCTGACGAAAAACATAAGTTTTGACTTAAATATAAAATAGTTGATATATAATAATAGTATTTTTGATAAAGGAAATCGAAATGTCGTTTATTAAGACTAGAAAATTAAAGCATGAGTTTGTGCGCAGAAATGATGAGGGCGAGATTGAAGAAGTCATCTGTGCCATTTCAGATGTGGATCTGGAAGTGGAGCAGGGCGAATTCGTCGCAGTACTGGGGCATAATGGTTCTGGTAAATCTACGCTTGCGAAACATTTGAATGCCTTACTGTATCCGACGGAAGGATCTGTCTGGATCGATGGATATGATGTTAGTGAAGAAGAACATCTTCTGGACATCCGCAAGAGCGCGGGAATGGTTTTCCAGAATCCGGACAATCAGATCATTGCCGGTGTAGTTGAGGAAGATGTGGCATTTGGACCGGAAAATATGGGTGTGCCGACGGAAGAGATCTGGAAGCGTGTGGAACAGTCTCTGGAAGCTGTCGGCATGACTTCCTGCAGATATGAGTCGCCAAACCGTCTTTCCGGCGGACAGAAACAGAGGGTGGCCATTGCCGGAGTCGTGGCCATGCAGCCCAAATGCATTATTCTGGATGAATCTACTGCCATGTTGGACCCGAAAGGCCGCCGGGAAGTGCTGCGGGTTGTCCGGGAACTGAACCGGCAGAAACATGTTACCGTCATTTTGATCACGCACTATATGGAAGAAGTAACAGATGCTGATCGGGTGTATGTCATGGACCATGGACAAGTGGTTATGACGGGAACCCCGAAGGAGATTTTTTCCAGAGAGGATGAGATTAAAGCACTGGGACTTACAGTGCCGGGAATGACAGAGCTTGCCAGCCGGCTTCGGAAAGCAGGCATGGCGATACCTCAGGGAATATTAACAAGGGAAGAATTGGTGGACGCGATATGTCAATGGAATTGCAGCATGTAACGCATATTTACGGCGCGGGAACGACCTTTGCCAAAAAGGCGTTGGACGATGTCAATATTAAAATAGAAGATGGTGAGTTTGTAGGGATTATCGGTCATACCGGTTCCGGAAAATCCACATTGATCCAGCATTTTAATGGTCTGTTGCGCCCTTCTGACGGAAAGGTGCTGTATCGGGGAAACGATATTTTTGCACCGGATTTTCCGCTGCGTTCCATGCGTGGAAAAGTAGGGCTCGTATTTCAGTATCCGGAGTATCAGCTGTTTGAAACATCTGTTATCAAGGATGTGGCATTTGGCCCGAAGAACCAGGGACTGAACGAAAAAGAAGCTCTGGAACGGGCAAAGGAAGCTCTGATTATGGCAGGACTGAATGAAGAACACTGGGAGAAATCCCCTTTTGAACTTTCCGGGGGACAGAAGCGCAGGGCTGCCATTGCAGGTGTGCTTGCCATGGAACCGGAAATGCTGATACTGGATGAGCCGACAGCCGGACTGGACCCGAAGGGCAGAAATGAGCTGTTTGATCAGATCTGTCGGCTCAGGGAACAGAAAGGGATGACGATAGTGCTTGTCTCTCATTGCATGGAAGATGTTGCAGAACATGTGGACCGTCTGATCGCCATGCAGAAAGGCAGAGTATTATTTGACGGAACGACGAGAGACGTCTTTACCCATGTGAAAGAACTGGAAGAAGCAGAGCTTGCAGTGCCGGAAGTAACTTATCTCATGCGTGACCTGAAAGCAAGGGGCATTCCGGTGCGCACAGATGTCATTACACTGGAAGAAGCAGAGAAAGAGATTTTGAGATTATGTTAAAAGATATTACCCTTGGACAATATTATCCGGCGGATTCTGTGATCCATAAAATGGATCCCCGGACAAAATTGCTGGCGACCGTCGTATATGTGGTTTCGCTGTTTGTATTTCGCAATATTCCGGGATTTATTGTGGCGACTGCTGTATTGATCGCGCTTGTCCTTTTGTCAAAAGTGCCATTTAAACTGATGGCAAAGGGATTGAAGATTATTTGGGTGCTGGTGGCAATCACGGCATTTTTTAATGTTTTTTTTACACCGGGAGATCTGCTTTGGCAGGTGGGTGTGCTCCACATTACATGGCAGGGTGTGCGAAATGCAGTCTTTTTCTCCATCCGTCTGATCTATTTGATTCTGGGTACATCGATCATGACATTGACCACAACGCCTAACAAACTGACAGATGGACTGGAAGAAGGTCTGAAACCGTTGAACAAGATTCATATTCCTGTGCATGAGATTGCGCTGATGATGTCTATTGCGCTGCGCTTCATCCCTTTACTCGGAGAGGAGACTGACCGTATTAAGAAAGCGCAGATGGCGAGAGGCGCGGATTTTGAATCCGGAAATATGATTCAGAAAGTAAAAAGTCTGGTGCCAATTTTAGTGCCGTTGTTTGTATCTGCTTTTCGCCGGGCGAACGATCTTGCCCTTGCCATGGAAGCCAGATGTTATCATGGTGGCGAAGGGAGGACAAAGATGAAGCCTCTGCACCATGAAAAGAGGGATTATATTGCGTACGTGCTCATGTTTGCGTACCTGGGGGCGATGATCGTTATCCGGGTTGTTGGCTGACTGGAAAATTCTGGATTTTCATTGTATTGAAATAAAAGTGATTAATCATTAAAAGGAGATATCTGTGAAAAAGAGAATAAAACTGGTGGTGGCTTATGATGGCACCAACTACTGTGGCTGGCAGGTCCAACCAAACGGGGAAACAATCGAGGGTGTGCTGAACCGGGAACTCAGCAGTCTGCTGGGGGAAAATATCAAAGTCACGGGAGCAAGTCGTACGGATTCTGGAGTGCATTCTTTGGGAAATGTAGCAGTTTTTGACACAGATACAAGGATTCCGCCGGAGAAGATTTCTTATGCGCTGAACATTCGATTGCCGGAAGATATCGTAGTACAGGATTCATGTGAAGTAGCACCGGATTTTCATCCACGGCACTGCAACAGCCGCAAGACGTATGAATACAGGATCTTAAACCGGCGCTTTGCCATGCCCACGCGGCGTCTGGATACTTATTTTTATCACAGACCGCTGGATGTGGAACGGATGCAGCAGGCGGCCCGTTATTTGAAGGGAACACATGATTTTAAAAGTTTCTGCTCGGTCAATACTGTGGTGGAAGATACGGTAAGAACAATCTATACCTTACAGGTCATAAAGGATGCGGACGATATCATTACAATCCGTGTACAGGGAAGCGGTTTTCTATACAATATGGTAAGGATACTTGCGGGAACGTTGATACAGGTAGGGATTGGAGCGATGGAACCGGAGCAGATGACGGAGATTTTGGAAGCAAAAGACCGCAGTGCGTCAGGCCCCACAGCGCCGGCTCAGGGGCTGACGATGATGGGGATAGAGTTTCTTGATTAATCGTAAAATTTTTCTAAAAAATAATCAGAAATCGTCAGTCTTTTGTAAGAATGTGGTATACTATGGGCAAACATTAAGCGGTGCAGATGAAAAATACTATGTGCAGGATATCATGCTTACAGAAGTTTGTTTCAGGTGGCAGATTGTATGTCGCAGATTGATGATCAGGGATAAAAACACAGAGTTTTTACATGGCGCTGTTAAAATGGGTTGAGTGATGAAGCTACACATTTTTATAGTGTAAGGGATCAGGAAAGGGAGGTTTTCAAAATGGCATTTTTAGGAGATTTAGGAAAAGCAATTGCGGGTGCAGGACAGACTGCTGTGAATAAAACAAAGGATCTGACAGAAATCACAAGACTGTCTGCAAAAGTATCTGATCTGCAGAGAAAAAACGATCAGCTTTATGCAACGATCGGTAAATTATATATGGAGCATTACGGAGATGATCCGGAAGATATGTTCAAGGGCGCAGTTGCATCAATCAAAGAAAATCAGAAAAGAATTATTTCTTATAAAGAGGACATCAAACAGATCAAAGGCATTAAAAAATGTGTTTCCTGTGATGCAGACGTTCCAAGCGGAAGTCAGTTCTGTCCGAAATGCGGAGCGAAAGTAGAAGATGACGATGTCGTTGCAGATGTAGAGGCTGTTGTCATTGATGATGATATGGTGGAAGATGAAGATATCGTAGCAGATGAAGCACCAGCAGAAGAAGCTCCGGTTGAAGACGCAGCAGAAGCAGAAGAAACTGCAGATGCAGACGAAGAGTAAGCAGAGACAGTCAGATATCGGCATTGCCCGGTCAGAGGGGAATGATAATAAAACCTTAAAAGAAGAAACTGTTGCAAAGATAGTTCTGAACGATACAGATATCATATGATGGATTGGATATCAAGGACAGGCTGTTGAAGCAGCAGTTTTTTTTGCTGTTAAATATGCCATAGAAACGGATGAAAAGCCCTTTAAAATTAGGGAAAAAACTGATTGACATGAAGTACCGTTTATACTATAATATATTAGTCTGACGTAGAGAAGAAATGTTGAAAAACATTTTCCAATAGATGCAGGCGGGTGGGACCGCACTGCGGGGAACAGATTTTTATGGAAGATTCTCCACAAATCTGAGATAAGAACTGTTCGAATAATGCAGACACATTATTCATATTTGAAATAGCAGGAGACGCTGTGTCCGGACATTCACAGTGTTGCAATGCGACAAATCTCAAGGAGGGAAAATAATGAACACATTCATGGCCAGCCCGGCAACAATTGAAAGAAAATGGTATGTAGTTGACGCTACAGGATATACATTAGGTCGTTTATCTTCAGAAATCGCTAAAGTATTAAGAGGTAAAAACAAACCGATCTTTACACCGCACATCGATACCGGTGATTATGTAATCGTAGTAAACGCTGAGAAGATCAAAGTAACTGGTAAAAAATTAGACCAGAAGATCTACTACCATCATTCTGATTATGTAGGCGGAATGAAAGAGACTACATTAAAAGAAATGCTTGCAAAACATCCGGAACGCGTTATTGAGTACGCTGTAAAAGGAATGCTTCCAAAAGGACCTTTAGGAAGAGACATGTACAGAAAATTATTTGTATATGCAGGACCTGATCACAAACATGAAGCTCAGAAACCTGAAGCTTTGACATTTTAATCGTGTAGGAGGTAAATAGTTCATGGCAGCTACAAAATATTACGGAACAGGAAGAAGAAAAAAATCTATCGCTAGAGTATACCTTGTACCAGGTACTGGCGTTATCACTATCAATAAAAGAGACATCGATGAGTATCTTGGTCTTGAGACCCTGAAAGTAATCGTTCGTCAGCCACTTGCAGCTACAGAGACAGCTGACAAATTTGACGTTATCGTAAACGTTAAAGGCGGCGGTTATACAGGACAGGCTGGTGCTATCCGTCACGGTATCGCAAGAGCACTCCTTCAGGCAGATGCTGATTACAGACCGGTACTGAAAAAAGCTGGATACTTAACTCGTGATCCGAGAATGAAAGAGCGTAAGAAATACGGTCTCAAAGGCGCACGTCGCGCACCGCAGTTCAGCAAACGATAATCTACAGCTTAATAATGCTAAAAAAGCCCGGAAATACGCCATTTTCCGGGCTTTTTTGTGTGAAAAATAGTTATGGCGATGTAGCTTCTTGATTGCTCTTAACTTGAATTTTGCATCTTAACATAAAAGAAATTATAATACAGATAGAAAGTTAAATTGACGAATAGGAGGTATGCTTCATGCCCTTGCAGATTATCAGAAACGACATTACAAAAATGAGTGTTGATGCAATCGTCAATGCTGCTAACACTTCTCTTTTGGGCGGTGGTGGTGTGGACGGATGCATTCATCGTGCTGCCGGACCGGAACTGCTTGCAGAATGTAGTATGCTGCATGGCTGCGAAACCGGCAGCGCAAAAATCACAAAGGGATACCACTTGCCCTGCAAATATGTGATCCATGCAGTTGGACCGCGTTGGAGGGATGGCAAACATCGGGAACAGGAGCTTCTGGAATCCTGTTATTGGACATCATTGAACCTGGCAAAAGAAAATGGCTGTCAGTCGGTGGCCTTTCCGCTGATTTCTTCCGGCATCTACGGCTATCCAAAAGACCAGGCACTGAGGGTTGCAGCCGATACCATCAGTACGTTCCTGATGGAAAATGAGATGATGGTCTACATCGTTATCTTTGATAAGAAGGCATATAAAATTAGCGGAAAACTATTTGCTGATATCGAGGCGTACATAGATGACCGGTATGTGGAGGAACATACCGACAGCCGGACAGAACAG